>Ga0209700_100638_pt1 | contig 68282 bp, 50 predicted proteins | sample SiratroredBW_FD_187528 | JGI IMG/M metagenome (GOLD analysis project Ga0209700, IMG submission 187528) | Root nodule microbial communities of legume samples collected from California, USA - Siratro red BW (SPAdes) (version 2) | ecosystem: Host-associated > Plants > Roots > Nodule | place: USA... | reverse complement strand
AATAAATATATATATATATATATATATATATATATATATATATATATATATATATATGTCGGCGTTCATATAAAAAAATCATAACTATATATATATTAATTAGGTTAGTAATTTATTAAAATATCTCTTATAGATGTTTGGAAATCCTCTGTGATTGATTTACACTAAATTTTTCAACATATTCGAAAAAATGTATTATTGTAGGTAGAATTAATGCGGCACACATTTTTTAACACATTGAAAATGACTTCATCTACAGGAAAGTAAACAAAATTGTTTTAACTAAATATAAGTATAATTTTCCAAGTTATATAGACAAGTCACTGTTAAATCTATCAATAATAACAGATACCAAAAATTATGAATGATTATACTTTAATTAAACTTATATCTAAATACAATTTAATCAAAATTGAACGAATTTACTAATTGATATTTAAGTATAACATATTAAAAAGTAGAATTTTATAATTAAAATAATATTTAATATCTATCAAATCCATAAAAATATAAAATAAATAATTAAATATTTTGATTGTTTTTAAATGATGGGAGAAAAATGATGATAACAACATTTCAATGGTTTTATGTAACAACTTGCAAGTAGATGTTATTGCAACAATTAAGAGATGACGATGTAACAAAAACACGTTATTAAAAGAAACAACAACACAATAACTTGATTGAAGACACTAGTCATATATGATTAAGGAAGAAAGATAATAAAAGAAAAACTAAGTTAATGAAACCAAAATTTAGACAAAAAACCAGTAAAACAATTCTAAAATATAATATAAAATAAAACATTTTGAACTGGAGTTCTAATCATATTGTCTATTTTATCATAAGTTGCCTAATATTAAGACAAAGATAAAAAATATCTAAAATATTTAAATTAAATATAATTAAACCTATTTTTTATTATGTTGGAAAATATAAATTGTTTATTATTGTCTTATTACAAGATATCAACTCGTGACAATAAAATTTGATCTCGGTTAACATTCATTTCACATAATAAAAAAAAACCTAAACCAAAAATTTCAATACAATACCTGTATAAATGATTACTCTCATTCAAAATATGTAGTAACTACATTTAAAATGAATTATATTGTCTATTATACTATAATTAAAAAGCAAAAACAAAAGAATTGTTTCAAACTTTATAAATAGATGAATTAGTGTAGACATTAAAAAATACTAACCATAGGATGAAAGATTTGTAATACTTCTTTTACTTAAAATAATTGTACTAATCACAACTCTAAATAAATAAAACACATATACAAATGTATATTATATTTTAAAATGTGATTGAAAAAAAAGGTTAGACTCGTTCTTATAATAAATGTTTCATTTTATTAATGGGTTTGGGATGTAATAAACAAAATCAATAATGTAGTTCTCCTATATAATGTATGACAATTACTAAATACCAAGACAGATACAAAACCAAATATATATGTTTTTGTTTGTAAGTATTATTTTTATCTACATTTTTAGTTTCCAAACTTTTTTAAATAGATCATATTTTAACACAAATATTTCAAATAAATATTTGTTGTTCCGTCAAATTATTTACAATCTTGTGTGTAAATATTCATTGTCAAATCTATACGGATACAACACGATGATAATTGATTGATATAGGATGGAATATATTGTAGATTTTTTTTATTATAAGAAAAAACAAATTCATATGAGAAACGATTAATAAAAGAAAATAAACTATTCAACTAAACATGTGTTTCATTTTTACACCATCAAAGGCGAGTGTTGAAAAATTGTAAAAAAAAAACTCTCTTTGATAATGATTATCCAATCATTATTATTGGAGTTATTAATAAAAGTTTTCAATCAATTAGCACTAAAAAAAACTCAAATTATCTATGGAAATTACATACAGATGAAAATCCGTATGTAAAATTTGTATTATATATGAAAATTTATCTAGGGATTTATATTCGTATGTAAAATCAATATTACATACAAAATTATCTACGGATTCAAATCCTTATATAAAATTAACATTACATACGGATTTTTAGATTTGCATCCAGAATATTACATACAGATTTAATCTGTATGTAAATTCATATGTAATATAATTTATATTAAAAATTAACATTACATACAAAATTACATACGGATTTTTTTTCAATGTATTATATATAGATTTAATCCATATATAAATTCATATATAATATAATTTATATTAAAAATCAACATTATACGAAATTATATTAATACAATAGTTATTATTACTTTTTTTCCTGTAACCGAAAAAGTAAAGAGACCAATATAAAAAAGTGCAAAAATAATGTTGACTAATATAAAAAGGACACAAGGACAACTAGATGGAAGACACTAAAAAATAATAACTGCAAATTAAAAGTTAAAAATATTTTTTAAGAAAATTTAAACAAACTAAAAGTAACAAAAAAATATTAGTAAAATTTAAAATATAACTTATGACTTGTGATTATTCTAATAATAGTCATTGAAAGTATGATTTAATAACAAGCATAAAAAAGTGCATTTATTAAAAAAAAAATAGTTAAAAGGTACCATCAAAAAATATTTTACATTAGTAGTATTAGAAAACACAACATGATTTATTATATAGATACCGAAAAGGAATACAGAATCAATCTACTCTTTTCAAACATAAGAAAATCATTGAGAATAAACAGTGATTTAATATGAAAACAAAATTGTCCACATTATTACAACCAAGGGTAAATTTCAAATAACTAATAACTCAAAATAACGTAAGAAAAAAAATTAACAACCAAATAAAATAAATGTAATTTTATATCATAACTTTTTAAGGTAAATTGGTTGAAACCTTAAATCAATCTTATAGAGTGCTTTCCATCCAACACTAATAGATTTTGTAAGTATATAAATGGTGAATAACTATTTTCATCTTACAAGTCTAAACTTTCAAAGTTAAATTTGTAAAGTAAATATTATTTTATTTATATATTATTTTTATAATATTATTTATAACCAATGTAAGACTTGAATGTTTTCAATAAAATCTCTTAAACGAAACAATTGGCATATGTATAACATGATGATGGATCTAAAATAAATTATGTTACAAAATGATCTATACTTAACTAATTCTAAATAATTGTTTTTTGAGATGAAGATTAACTCCACTTGTATATATTATATTTAGTTGTTTTGAATTTTTTTTTAACATGAAAAAACTATTAAATTACGCACTGCTCATTACAACATAAAATAACAATTCTGAAAAATATTTATTAGTATCAGTAATAGTCACTCTCGCGCTCCTAAAATGAGTTTCTAATACATTTCGAAGTGGACTAAAAACAAGAACTTGATAAAGGTGTGTCAAAATACAAATTTACGATAATGAAGAGATTGTTACGTATAAAATAGAAGAAAAAAAAGAAACTGAGAAATAAGCAATTGGAAGGATGTAATGAAATAAACTAATCATAAGCCAGAAGAGGAAAAGCTCCCATTAATGGAAATTAAATAAAGGAATCTAATTCATGAAAGCTTCATAATCAAAAAGTGCATATAATTAATAGGGATAAGGAAACAATAATTGCAATAAGGAGTTAGTAATGAAGATGTAACTGTGGAAAAAGATAGTTAACCAAGTTCTTTTATAAAGAGAAGCAACCTTATAGGAATAATTTATAATTTTGCCCAGCTCATCTTTTGTATCTCTACTGTCTTGAACAAACGAGAGACATGGAAATAACAATTATTAAGAAAATAAAAGTTAAAGGGGAAAAAACGTAATTAATTAATATTTTATATAAGGTAAGTTTATGGAAGAGATTCAAACACGAGTTAGAGATAGTGTAAAATAGAAAAAGAAAAAACGTTATTATATGAATAATGAAGGTGTGGATATCAATTAGTATTAGAGAAAGAGAAAGAAGATACCAATGTTTTTAGTCAAATCATAGAACCAAGCATCTTTAATTAAAAATTAAGAATAAATGCGCTCGAATTACTGTTGACACCACCCTTTTGATTTTTTTTTCCTAATTAATTTTCATCTTATGTCTTAATGTTGGTTTGGTTAGTTTTTAATTTTGAAACCTTCCAAGACACACATTCACGGGAAGTAAATGAACCCACAGCCAAGAGAATGTGAAAAATTCTATTTAAATGTCAAAATCCACACTTTTAAACAAGTCACTATTATATTATTGACTTTCTCAACCCATGTCTCAACAACAACCTTTTTTTTTTTATATATTTTAATGATATTTAGCATGAATTATTTAAATGATGTGACTCTTATTTGTTTATTTCAGGAATTTAATTTATTATAAAAGATTGCGAAGTTTTACTAATACCGAAGGAGAGTTGAAAAGTGAGTCGCAGCTGGTCTAAATTAAACTGTTGAATAATGGTCCAAAGAAAAAAATAATAAAATATGTTAAAGTTTTTTTTTTCACATATTATTCTCTCTCATACGTAGAGCGAGAAAAAGAAAGAATTTAGTTAATTTATTTATTTTTATATTTGATTATTTATTTTATATTATATTTTAGTTGATATAGTTGACAGAGGTTGAGAAAAGAGAAGAAGGGGCAGAGTAGGGTTTTAATCTTCACTAATCCTTACCCTCTGCAACGTACAATTCGATTTTGAGAGAGAGAAACACAAACAAAATCAGAAACCCTTCTTCTCCTTCTTTTTCTTCTTCGTTATTTCTTCTTTCAATTTTCACTGTACTAACCCTAGCTTCTTGAACCCTTACTCTGAAACCCTAGCTGCTTCAGCTATGACTCATTTTTGCTGAATTCGCCACTATGTTGCTGCCATTTCAGTTCACAACAGTAAGGTAAGTGAAGGATTTGTTCGTTTCGTTTCTGCATTCTCTTGCATAATCCTCTCAATCATCGCTGTTTCCTTTTCTGTGGCTGTAATCAGGTGCATGCGCGTTGTTTGAGTGTGAAGGAGGAGGAAGAGGCATGGACCGTGCGCTTCTCCTCTCGTGCGTGATTTGCGGGATCCTCTTCTCGGTGTTAGGGTTGGCTTCATTCTTCATCCTCTGGGCTGTGAACTGGAGGCCCTGGCGAATTTATAGGTATCTCGTTCAGATTCTTGTTATGTTTACCTGTTTTGACTTGGTGTTTTGTGTTTGTTGTAGTTTTAGGATTGAATTGTCTTGCTGCACTGTTAATGCTTTTGATTTCCTGTGCCGCTGCTTTCTGTTACTTAAATTAGTGTTTGTTTTTAAGTGATTGATGGTTTGATATTTACTGGCATTGACTGCTGGGTACTACTGTCACTGAAATGCGTAACTTATTAGCTGCATTTGCTTACCAATCTGGGAATTAAGTGTGGATTATTAGGGTGGGGTGCTTTTTCGGTTTTGATGACGGTCTGCTAAGTATGGTAGTTTGGTGCCAATTTTGAACTGTGAGAGCTAGCTGTTTGGAATTTTTTTAGTGGGAAATCACTGGGGACTTACGAGTTTGTTGCTTCCTTGTACTGAGTGCTTTGCTTTCTTTTACTTTGCACTTCTTTTAAGTAATTTTGTCAGAATACCCTTGAAGATGCATGTTGGTAATGCTGTAACGGATAATGTTGACAGTAGAGGTATAACTTTGGGGATGGGTTCCGTGTTTAGATTAACTGGTTAACCCTTAAATCTTCAACGTGATATATTTAGAAAAATAATGGTTTTTATCTATTGATATTTTGGGCTAAAATAGGCACTTAATCGACTTTCCCTTTGTTTCCTTTGTAGAAAAAGGGTCTATCTGAATGGAACTGTGAAATTCTCATGAAACTTATTGTCATATGTATTAGGTTTATAATTTTAGTATGTCTGTTGGAATCTCAAGTAGCAATGCTAGAAATCTAAGGTATAATAGTATTGTTTATGGTATATTTTTAATGAAATAATGAATTTGAGATTAAACATATCTTTATATTCCATATAAGTGATTTGTATTAATATGAGACGAATGCCATTTTAAAATTGTATCTGTCGAAGTAACAAATCTGTGCATTTCTGGGTGACTCATGTGAGTTATTGAAAATTAATTTCCCAAATATGTGTTTCTCAAGCTGCTGCTTCCTCCAAGGTGAGCATGGATTCTCGCTTTTGAATTTTGGAAGGTTTACTGGATGGGATATATAATTCCATATTTAGAGGCCTTTCTCCATCCTTAGTTTTTAGCTTCCAGGTAGAGTCTGAAAAATATGTATAAGTGGGAGACAACTCTCACCTCAGAAGCTAGTTTTGTGGGGTTGAATTATGCCTAAATCCATATTCTAAGATGGCCTTAGAACCTATCATAAATCCATTAGAAGGGTCACCCATCATATTATGCACGTACCAAGACCAATAGTGCTGAGTGTGAGGCGATGCAATGGGAAAATTCAAAGTCCCACGTGGGCTAGAGATAAAAATTGAAAATAATATGTAAGTAGGGGACCACGCTCACCTCATAAGTTGGTTTGTAGAGTTGGGTTAGACCTTAATCTACATTCTAAGACTTTCATTTAGATTACTCTCAAATTTTTAAGTTTCAGTTGCCAAATTTCATCGGACTACTTGCTTCTTTTTAGGAGGGTAAGCCGTAGCACAACCATAAGGTGGCTGTGTTGTATTGTGGCAGTCATGGTACAGTCAAGGAAACATCCTCCCCCTGGTGGAAGTAAGGTTGTGTTGTGTGTATATCAGACCTTCCTCATACCCCATAATAATGTGAGCTTGTACATTATGCTGCCTTTTTTATTCACCTTTTTAGGGATCTGAATACCATGACGTTACCTAGGAATGCTCAAATTGGATACTCCATTATTATATGTTTTCCTCTCTATTTATAAAGTTGTATTAATCAGGGATAGAGTACAAATTAGGAGGGTTAGGAGTCCTTATAAACTAGCTATTACTTTGGCAAAAGAAGCAAGAAAATGCATTGATTACCAAGTTGCTTTAACCTGTGGGATTTGATCTCTAATATGATATTAGAGCATCCATGACAGGAGTTCATACCTTTCCACCCTCATTTTTTAAATAAAATGTTTAATTTTAGCGTCCACAAGACAGGCATATCGTTTTATATGCTTGAAAGTCAAGCCCAATGGATCTTGTGCGAGGGGATGTTAGATCTTAGATATAAAGCCATCATAAATTTTCGACGATTAACTTAAGCTTTTACGAGAGTTCATCCTTGGGAAAGTAATGCAATCTCATTGCATGTCTAACTCGACCTAAACTCTGATTTAAATCATTGTAACAACTGGAAACATCATGGCCAAACGTGAAAAAAAGTTGGTACTGAATAGAGTTATGCCCACTACCACCAAGAAATCTGTGGGCCACCAGAGTGACTCTTGCGACTACTGGGGACAGGGTTGGAATTGTTGAACTCAGGGCATTCAGCTCCTGAGACAAGGTTATGTGCAACACTGGCTTGTGATGGTGTTTCCGGAACATGATGAGATTTTGCCACATTTACCATATCAGTAGTTTTCTTTTGAAAATTTTGAAGACAAGCCTCTTGCGTTATGACTAGGTATACTTTATTAAATTGACATTGGTTCAAGTCTATTGCTTACCAAGGCAACAATAGATTCATATTTTTCAGTTGGCTTTTAAATTCATTGAGTTACTCCTTTGGTTAAATTGTATCACAAATTGCAGTGAGAGTGACAAATAAGGGTTGATTCTTAGAAGATACTCAGAATTGTTTGATCTTAAACCATCGTGCTTTGAAGTTCTGCACAAAATTGTTTGGCCTTTGTATTCAGGTGAAGGTGGAATAAGGGTTGAATTTTTATTTCATAATTGCCATGATCTGTTGCATCTGATTCAATGCTGTTAAATGGTGGTTGTCATGGTGTGGCAGAACTTTTGCCAATTGCCGTATGCAACTTGTGGGGGAGGCTTGCTATGGTGGTGCCATATACCGTAATAGTGTTTATATGCCAGAAGTTTTTCCCTTCGCCATGTTTTGCCATCTGCCATTGAGAACACCGATCAAAAAATTGGAGCAAGCATATTTTGAGTAATCAACGATTGTAACCAAGCGAGAAGCAACTGGTATTTTACTACCATTAGATATAGGCTCTTGAGGTGTGATTTGCCTGCTATCTTCAAGTGTGAGAAATTTTGGTGCAAGTAATGGATTAATGGGAAAGTGATTTGGCCTTTGATTGGTGGTTCAACTTACGAGCTCCAAATCAACTGATTCTTATATTCATGTTTTTTGGCAATAGAGTTAGAAAATATAATTGTCAACAACACTGGAGAAGATTCCATACAAGAGAAAGGTGTTGATGGATGATGCAGTCAGAGGCAGGGTTTGGGCCAAAAAACTCAAACTTACAATGATGAGAATCCAACTATGTATATAGTACCATGGGATTCCTATGAATTGGAAACGGAATTTGCAGACAGTTGTAACTAAAGTTAGTTACTAATGAGCTGGCTGCTGCTCATTGAGATAAACAAAAGGAATGCTACACTCATTACAGAAAGTTGCACTACTCTAATTAATATAAGCACACCTTGAAAGAAGAAATTTGTGAAGCTAGGAAGAAAAGGATGTCTCGTAAAAGTTGGGGTGACATTATGTTCTAGCTGAATGCCCCAGAACTCTTTTGTGTTTTGTATATTCTGTGTGTATTATTAAAAGGGAATTCCTTAGAATTTGTGGTATTATTGGGTAGAAAGAAATATGAACTTATTATTGTCTTGCAGGACAATGATTGGTTAATATAGTGAAGCAAAGCAAAAAAGAAAAGAAAATTGATTACCCTTTATGAGATTTGATATTGTTTAGCAATTCATATCTTATGTTGATAGTTATTGATGGATGTTTATAATTGAGAAAAATACAAAGGAAAAAAAATATTACAGGGAGCTGTAATAGTCTGAGATACAAAGAAAGAGAGAAAAGAGTAGAAAACAAGAGCTGTAATAGTCCGAGATACAATGAAAGGGAGAAAAGAGTAGAAAACAAGTAAAAACACCTCTAGACTACAAATAGGTACAAGTCAACAACTTTTTAGTAAAGCCTATTCTGCTCCTTATTTCTATAATTATAGTGATTAATATTATTTGATGAATCCACAGTGATAGCAACTGGATTGTTGAACGTAACATATAAGGTTGTGCTAGGCCTCTTGAGTGCTTTTTAATAACAAGAAAGTTCAATTTGTTGTTACAGTACTTTGTCATCTCATCTCATAACACATGTTTTGAGAAGAAATACGAGTTGTTTTTATGCTACTTTTGTCATGCTATCAAAGTACTCTGAATTTTTGACACTGTTTTGGGCTTCTTTGCATCTATTGATTATTTATTTGTCTCTATTTCCAGTTGGATCTTTGCTCGGAAATGGCCAAATATCTTGCAAGGTCCTCAACTCCATTTGCTCTGCGGTTTTCTGAATCTTTCTGCATGGGTTGTTGTTGTTTCTCCAATTCTGGTGCTTATAATTTGGGGCTCGTGGTTGATTGTGATATTGGGTCGAGATCTGATTGGTTTGGCTGTAATAATGGCTGGTACTGCTCTTCTATTGGCTTTTTATTCAATTATGCTGTGGTGGAGAACTCAGTGGCAAAGCTCAAGTATGTATTTTATGGCCTATTTGTTATTGCTTACAGTTCTGCTTTATATAATTTCTATTTAATTTGAAACCCATATTTCAAAATGCTGTAACTTTGGTAGAAATTGTTTCTGGTATTACTGTTGTGGATTGTTTTCCGTCGTTGATCTTTGATCATTTGAGCAAATGACAGCCTTTGGAAGTGATGATTTTGTTTTCTGTTTCATGAAAAGTTAACAGAAGAGGGATGAATGGTGACTGTTGTCTTGTGCGAGTGTTCTATTTATAAAAGTGCCCAATTTCTAATTAGAGAGATGAAAAAATTTGCACAGGCTTTACTGGCTTCAGTGCAAACCTGGTCTAGAGAGAATTTGGTCAAAAGATCACTGGATGTGTGGCAAGTGGTCACAAAGTTGTAATAAATAAAATGATAACACTGGAACTGCTCTAGGGTGATGATTTTGTATGCCAAATAAAGACATTTTACATTGAGAATTTGCTTAAAAATAATAACTCGAATAATGTTGTAACAAATAAAATGAGAACACTGGAACTGCTGTAGGCTGACGATTTTGTATGCCAAATAAGGACATTTTACATTGAGAATTTGCCTAAAAATAATAACTCAAATAATGTTGTAATAAATAATTTGAGAACTCTGGAACTGCTGTAGGCTGACTATTTTGTATGCCAAATAAAGACATTTTACGATGAGAATTTGCCTAAAAATAATAACCCGAATAAGGTTTATAGAGGATGGCATACGATGCTGAAATTATGGGGCTTAAAGTGAAAATAGAACAAGATTCATGAGTAACATAAGAATACATGGATATGGCGTGTTTACTCTAAAATACAATTGGCCGTAATATTGTAACACTTACTAACAATGCTCATAGCAAGATTAACATTTGGAGTATCAGTAGGTGTAGTCTATATGTTGCATTGAACATGGTTGTATCCTTTATGTGTCCAAGGAATACTAAATTGATAAATGGTAATCTTGACCTTAGAATGAGCGACGCAAGTTCTCTAGAAATACCAGAGATTTCCTAGTTTTGACCTAAAATTGATGAATGATACTTATACTCTTTTTTAACCTAATGAATACTATGATGACTGCTATCTGTAATAAATATTTCAGTAACATATACAACCAAATACATGCTTGAGTGAGATAGTGACCTGTGACCTAAAATGGAGCTATCCGCTTCATTACAAGTCAAACCAACTGTTGCAAGGCAATGCTAAAGCAGCAGATGAAGGTTAAGGAGGCTGTTTGTGTCGTAAAGATCTTTGTAATCGTCACACTGGCTGTAGAGATTCCCCTTTTGTTCCAAAGCTTTGCAGTTGCTGTCCGTTGTTCTTGCAGTTGTCGATGTTGAAAGGCATTCTTGGTACCGAGTTCACCAAGAAGCCATTGGTGAAGGGCTGTGATATATAAAAGATTTAGAGACATGCTTTTTAGCTGCTGGAGACAATTTATCTCCTTCATTAAGGTCCAAGATTTAAGTGTGGCTCTTTGCAACTGGTCTTTCTTTAAGCTTAGGGTGGTCAATTTGACCACTTGGCCGCAGGGGATATTGGACTAGCCTTTAAGAAGCGAAACCAGTTTGACAATTCCTCAGTTCCACTAGATTGTGGACATATATTTCTTCAATCAGTCTTGTCTCCATCTTGATGAGAAGATGCCCCATTCAAATGATAACAAAAATCAACACTAGAAAGGTATAGTTGTATAGTGGGATTAAAACAATATACTATAACTCAGCAGGTATAAATTAGAAAGAAGTTTAGTAATAGAACAAATGCATTTGAGAAACGGGAAGCTTGCACACATTTGATAGGTTAGAGTACGAAATTGTAGGATCAGAATGGAGTCATCATGCGTCTCTTTTGCCATGCTAGCGGTAGTTCTTGGCAGGTTTAGTATGCTGTTTTGGTTGTGGATGACAATGATAAGTCAGAAGTGGAGATGTAGGAGAGGATGTTGGGTGCATTGGTGGTGTGAAGATGTTTTCTGTGTAAAGAGAGAGGACCGGAGAATGAGTATGAAGTACCTACCTTGTATTTTTCTTGTCCTTTAGAAGGAAAATGGTGTGAAGTGCATAGGGATATGCAAAAACACATTTAACTGAACAAGCAATAACCAAAACCTTATCTTTCTCTAAATTAGGGTCATGAATAAAGCAAGTGTAACTGAAGGTGGAATGTAAAATTGATGAGATGAGAGGTTAGGAACTATTGTGGACTGATGAGAAACTGGGTTTTTGAGAACAGATCATGGTATCTGATTCTTGAATCAGCAAGTGGCGTGGGCAGCACCTGCCATAACCAAGATGGAACCTTAGCATAAAAAAATAAGAGTTTGTGCTGTATCAATCGAGTATTCGCCTTTTTTGCAACCTCTTTGTTGAGGTGTTTGTGCTAACATGGATTGGTGAAGAATACATCTAAAGATGTCAAAGGGACATGTGAACAAATTGATGATGGTTTTCTGCACATATTGGATTCAAATTGTATTTGTTTTTGAAGCTTTAAAGAGTAAAGTTTAGAATTAGATCCTACTATCCTGTCATTTTTGCTTCTTAGCATGAATAGGATACCTATTTGTCTTTGGAACAGGTAAAGTTTTTAAAAATGGCATTTTGTTCCTGTTCTTTGTTGAGAATGGCTAGTTGCAATGAGAAGAATCATTTATAACAATGTAACAAAATACCGAAATCCCAAGGTTGAAAAATGATATAGACCCCATACATTGTATGCTCTAAACATGACTTAAAAATTCCTATAGACGTATTTCCATAGTTAACATGACTCACAAAGGATGACAATTTGGACAAACATGGATCCATCCTTTGATGTTAAGATATGCCAGAGTATTTGACGTGCAATGCCCCAGTCGTTTGTGAAAAGATTGGGAGAAAACAAGCTTTGAGTGAGGTCAAAATTGATAGAAATCATGTGAATGGTACCTCATGATGATTATCCTTTTCCTATTGTGGTTTTTTCATAAGCAAAACTGTTCTCTTTATGTTTCTACCTTGGAGAATCGCTGGAGATAGCAATTGAATAAGATCACAGCATAGGCCGTACAGCTGAAAGCTCAAATAAATAGGTTGATGTATCTTCCTTAACTGTGAGCTAGTCTTATGGGTTTGTGCTCTCTTAGAAAATAGTCATATGCTTAACTCACCTCATAAAACCAGTCTGTAAGGTGGGGTCAGTACCAATTTATATACTATAATTTGGTCATATTGCTGGTCAATGTGATGTGAGATTTCCAACATACTTACGTCGAGGATTGGACATCTTGAGTGTAGGGATAAATATTTGTTGGTGGTCTAATAGTGGGTTGAATAATATTTAGTTGACGTGGGATTTCCAACATGCTCAGTAGTTATTACTCTGTCCGAAAAACTGGGCATTTGAACTTTTTGCAGTCAAAGCTTGATATCCTATTACATTTCTTCTTGTCCAACCGAAGTTGGCCTTTTGTTCCTATTTCTTCGTTTTGAACAGGAGTGAAATAAATTGCTTATAAATAGGTATTTTGTTACGTATAGTATAATGAGCACCAGACAATGTTCTTTGATTAGATCTTGAATCAAATCCATTTATTGTTTGGAAATTGTACTTGTCATCAGGTGCCGATTTTTATTGTTTTTGTTCTGTATGTTACTTTTTTCAGTGCCTAAGTTGTATTAATAAGTGAATGATATGGCCAAGAAACAGCTATGATGTATACAAAGTAGACATGAAAAATGTATTTTACCTGGTTTTGTGTAGATATTTAGAATGTTGGGCATCTTATGGTTTATTTATTTTCGTTGATGTTATAGTTGTTATGGCCAATATTTACATTTTTCTTTGACAGGGGCTGTTGCAATCCTGCTTCTTTTGGCGGTTGCTTTACTCTGTGCGTATGAACTTTGTGCCGTATATGTTACAACTGGATCACGAGCGTCTGACCGCTATTCTCCATCTGGTTTCTTTTTTGGAGTCTCTGCAATTGCTTTAGCAATCAACATGCTATTTATCTGCAGGATGGTTTTTAATGGTGTGCTTTTGAATTACTTATTTCATTTACAAATTTGTACTTTATTAAAGGATAGGGGATATGTTTTAGGTTGTTGTTCACTATAATCATTTTCAATGTAGTCCATATGTGAAGAAAGTTTCCAATAGTTCCTAGTCCTGTTAAATGTTGTCCCTAGTGTTTATTTCTGAGAGAGATATTTCTCTTTCTTTTCTGTTATACTGCAATCTCTTCTCTGTTAATCAGTTGTAACTGATAGGATTAGTGGTGATTTCCTGTTCTTTATACAGGCTCGTGTAATAGAGAATGACCTTACCTATCAATGTATTATTGTAATTCAGAATCAATAATAAGGTCTGTTTGGAGAAGCTTCTCCATTAATACTTACAGAGGAGAAAAATGAGAATAAAAAAAATGAAATGAGCTTCTCTATAAAATTACCTTATGCGCAGGTTAAACATAAAAATTTAGAGAAGTTAGATAGGAGAGTTTCTACAAATTAGCTTATGCTTAAGCTAATTTTAGTTTGTTCAGAAACTAATTTTAATTTTTCTTATTTTTCTGTCCTAAAGTGTTTGTCGAGTGCACATCCAAACAGGCCCACACTTTTCTTCTTTTTATTTTAATAATTTCCATAATATTGTGATATTGAAATTGAGTTACCTTAATGTACAAGGATCAATTTAAAAATTATTGCCATCTAGTGACAAAAGATGTTGTATTTTTGCTCCCTACTTTGACAAAACTCTGTTTTAATTTGGTACCCTTCATTGTGTTACAACTGCAGTAGATAGTGGTATTATAACAGTAATAGGTGATGATCCTTTATGATGTAGATGGTTTTGCAATGTATTTATACTGCTTTTGGCTTGATTCTATATGTTCTTTTGTTATTTGTTATTTAAATATTCTTATTAGCATTATTCATTGTAGGGAATGGCTTGGATGTGGATGAGTATGTGCGAAGGGCATACAAGTTTGCTTATTCAGATTGTATTGAAGTAGGTCCCGTGGCATGTTTACCCGAACCTCCAGACCCTAATGAGTTGTATCCTCGGCAATCGAGAAGGTATGTTCTAGTTCTTGTTCTCATTGTTGACTATTGTAGTTGACACAGACAGTTGTAGGGTTTAATTACGTTGGCAGACATCTATTTGGCTCTTATTTTCATACACCTTTTAATGTTTTTCATTAATGGGGTCTTTTACTTTGGCTGAATAATGAATCTTTAATTTTGCTTCGGAAATACTTATCTGTATATAGTAATATTCCATTGAGATTTCTTCCAAATTAATATTGTTTTTGTTTGTCTTTGTAGGGCTTCCCATCTTGTACTGCTCTATATTGGCTCATTATTTGTTCTGCTGGTATACTCCATCCTGTATGGTCTAACAGCTAAAGAGGAAAATTGGCTTGGAGCAATTACATCAGTTGCTGTTATTATTCTTGGTGATTTAATTAGCTACTTTTCTTATTATAATATTTTTAATAGTTAACAGAAAATTCTTGTGCACTTATCAGCTCTGTTTATTTGATTTGCTGCTTTTTCTATGCACTTCTTGTATTGTAGACTGGAATTTGGGAGCTTGCCTGTATGGTTTTCAACTTCTTGACAGTCGTGTTGCAGCACTGTTTATTGCTGGAACATCTCGTGTGTTTCTAATCTGTTTTGGAGTACAGTATTGGTTAGTTTTTTACTTTGAAATGTGACCTTTTCCTCTCTACAATTGCATGTATTATTGGTTTGTTGATTTATCTCTACTTTGCTGTTACAGGTATTTGGGGCACTGTATCAGCTATGCTGTTATGGCAACTGTACTACTGGGAGCTGCTGTTACTCGCCATTTGTCAGCCACAAACCCATTGACAGCAAGGAGAGATGCTTTACAAAGCACTGTAGTTCGCCTGAGAGAAGGATTTCGTAAAAAGGAGCACAACAGTTCATCTAGCTTTTCTGAGGGCTGTGGCTCAAGTATGAAACGAAGTAGTAGTGTTGAAGCCGGTAATGTAATTGAAGCTGGCAGAGCTATGGCTGCAGTTGATGGGAGCAATTGGAATAATGTCCTGTCTCAAGCTGCTAGTTTGCCAGATGGAATCAATAGTGATAAAAGTATAGATAGTGGAAGGTCGAGTTTAGCTTTACATAGCAGCTCTTGTCGCTCAGCTGTTCATGAGCCAGAAGTTGGAATATTGTCTGATGATAGAAATTTGGATCACAACAATTCTTTGGTGGTTTGTTCTAGTAGTGGTCTTGATAGTCAAGGGAATGACTCTAGTGCATCAAACTCTGCAAATCAACAAACACTGGATTTGAATTTGGCTCTTGCTTTCCAAGAAAGGTTGAATGACCCTAGGATTGCAACTGTGCTTAAAAGAAGGGCAAGACAAGGTGATCGAGAACTTAGTAGTTTATTACAAGATAAAGGATTGGATCCAAATTTTGCTATGATGTTGAAAGAGAAAAGTTTAGAATTAGATCCAACTATCTTGGCATTGTTACAAAGAAGTAGCATGGATGCAGATAGAGATCATAATGAAAATACTGATAATGCCAGTGTTGACAATGCGATACCTAATCAAATTTCATTATCTGAAGAACTGAGGCTACATGGGCTTGAAAAATGGCTTCAGTTGTGCAGACTTGTCTTGCATCACATTACGGGTACTCCAGAACGAGCATGGGTTTTGTTTAGCTTTATTTTCATACTTGAAACCATCATTGTTGGCATATTTCGTCCTAAAACTATCAAAATTATCAATGCAACGCATCAGCAGGTGAGTCCTGAGTCCTTCCCCCTCACAATATTTCTGCTTTGTTTTGGGCGGCTGAGACACACACTTTCATTTCTAGAAGTCTGTTATTTGTAGTTTGGTCGTGGGGTTGCATTTGTTTAATTCTAATTCAGTGTTACAATGCTCATCTTGATATTTCTGAACTTTCATTGCTTGTAGTTTGAGTTTGGATTGGCGGTGCTCCTGTTGTCTCCTGTCATATGTTCAATCATGGCTTTCCTTCGATCACTTACTGCGGAAGAAATGTCCATGACATCAAAACCGAGGAAGGTACTGTATTTTCTATTATTTGGATCTACTAGGCAAAATTCATTTACTGAAACTAATATTTACTATCTCTACTTGACTAATTGGTGTAAATTTGTTCTTCGAAATAAGGGAACTACATCTGTTGCTTTATAGTTTTTTTGGTTTTGGTGCTGACAGATGTAATCTTCTAAGGTTTATATTCTTGTGTCGCACATATAATATTAGCTTTACATGAGAGGGCTAACGTTTACTGGTGCCATAATAATACCAATTTCTTGTCCGTAAATTCTCTTGGAGTGAGATTTGGTGGAAGCTCAATGGAACAGTTAGTCTTTCTGTGATGGGCTGAGCTGGGTAGTCTGTAATCCAATTCTGTGTATGAAAACCTGAAATCTCTTAAATCTTCATTGTCTCAGTCTCTTTGAATCACGTGACTCCTCTAGTCTCAGAATTAATCCCATGTCTTGGATGCCTTAACCACTATAACTGTAGTCTCAAATCACTGTGGTGTGATGAGGGCTGAAGCTTTATTTATTTATTTTTAAAACTATAATTTGAGCTTATGCTGGGTCTATACATAGTCTTATGATTGTTTGACTTCTCATTCTTTTTCTCTTCCTTTTTTGCTTTCCGTAATTGCTATCAAATATAAAAACATTGATTATTAATAATATACCTATTAAATAATTATTTCAATTCTTAAATTCTGTTTGTGAGGTCTTAAATCTGATGCGTGCAATTTGTTTCGTCACAATTTCCCATCTTTCATCCCTCATCAGTAGGACATTGATTTTGACAACCCTGCATATTAAGTGACAATTCACATGTATTTGCTGAACCTGTCAGAGCTTTGTGGTCAGAGCTCATGAAGATTGATGGTTCGTTAATCCCCCATTATCCCATTAACCTCCTATCTTCTGTTAAATCAGGATGGTATACATTCCAGAGTTGTCGATATTGGATAATGGGAAATATCTGTAACCCCAAAATCCTTTATGAAAATATATTGGAAGCCACACGGGTTTGAAAAAAAAATATACATGTAGATAATTTTAAAAAAATGCAGAAATATAGTTGTAATGGAAAAGTGATGAAAGACAACGATAATTAATAATAATAATATCATGTCTAGAAATTCAAACAACATTAAAATCAAATCAAGACACCACAAATTTCAGGTTCAAGAAAAACTATACATGTCCTAAATTTATAATTATCTGACTCTTCTTGAATCCCAATGTAATAATCTTTGATATTATCCAATGGGACATATCCCTCCTCCTGTTACTCTTCGGAGAAACTCTTGTCAAAGTTAAGTAAATTGAACGAAAAAAGAGGACTTGCAATCAGTGGCGGGCCCACGGTGGCAGCACTGCACACAACGGAAGGAGGCTGCTGGGTGGGGTGCCTAGGTTAAAACTCTGTTGTAATTGTTTGAGTTTGGGCTGGGTTGTATGGCCCAACCCCTTTTAGAAAAAGGACTTGGGCTTACACATTACTGTAACTGGCCTGGAAAATAAAATGAGAAGAGACAAAATCAGGGATTTTAGTGCCACGGGTCGGGTCGTTTGAACCCAAGGCCTGTCATTCATTTTGTATGGGAGTGTCATGCTTGTTTGCAATTTCTGCCATGTCTGGTCTGAGCTTCCACTCCGCCATGAGGTTCCACTTCGAAACCTGATTCACCACCATAATGTTTGTGGCGGCCAATAGAAAGTCCACCACAGAAATCCAGCATGGTGCTGCCATGGCTGTTTTTCCCATAACACCGATACCTTCTTCAAGATTGAAGAATCAAGCAACCCTACAAGTAGCTATGACCCATGGTACCGATTTCCTTTGGAGTGCTTTTTACTCGATCATTGTAATGTTAGCTAGAATTAGGGATTTTATTTATCCCTCATGTTTGCTTTTTAAGTCCATTAATTGTTATGTTTGGCCTGGCTATATATCTGTTGTTGCTTATTCTGTTTAGTGTTACATTTGTTTTACTGATGCGTATTATTTCATGAAGGTGCCTGATAAAGTATTTGTTTGAGTTTAAATGAATAACTAGTAACATACTCTCTCTCTCTCTCTTTCCCATTCACTATCTTCAGTATGGTTTTATTGCTTGGCTACTCAGCACTTGTGTTGGATTGTTGCTCTCCTTTTTAAGGTAAACCACCAAGCCCTACTATTGCTGTAAGTTGTTCGTACTTTTAAATTTTGACCTCATTTCTATTGAAAATGTTTACAATAAAAAAATTTATTTTCATGATTGTAATTGAGACATCAACGATTTCATTTATTTAATAATACAAAAAATAAAAATGTTAAAATCAGACCATCATCTAATTAGCTTATTGTATGTGAAAGGCGTTTTTCTATCAGCATAAGTGTTTTCCTGATTATGTTTTTTGTTTACGTTTTATTAATCATTCATGATATAATTTATGCAGCAAATCATCTGTTCTCCTTGGTATATCCTTGACTGTGCCACTAATGGTGGCATGCCTTTCTGTTGCCATCCCCATATGGATTTGCAATGGGTACCAATTTTGGGTTCCCCATGGAAATTGTACTGGAAGTGCTGGAAATGATCGAATTCCTCGAACAAAGAAGGTTAGACCTAATGCTTTTCCTATTTATCATATGGGGGGTGCCTATAGCTTTATCTCTAACTTGTGGTTTCTACATACAATATATATGATAACTAGAATAGTTAAAAGCCATTGCTACTTGCTAGAATGTGATTGTAATTAAAAATATTATGCTTCAGGATGGGTGAAATCGAAAATGATGTGTTGAACAAATAGCCTGTCACAATCCACGTAGAACATTTAATGTTTTGTTGCTGAACTGCAATAATTTTTCCATTTTCATATAGTCTTTTTGTCCTTTTTATGTGCAATCCAGTACACGATATTTGGTAGAGGAAAGATGGTATAGAAATTATGTATTTTCTCAAATAGAACTTAGTGGAGCTGAACACTATCATAAATACATTGGCACTTTTCTGCAGCGTGAATTTCTAGTAATATTGCTTTATTGTGGCCTGCTAACATTCCAACCGCTCTTTCTTATTTCCAATATTCTTTTGCTGACTCAATTTTCCAGCTCTTCTTGTATTGTGTCTCCAACTTTTCAGCATCCTTGAAGTGTTCTGTCCACTTTCATTTATACGGAGTTGACATTATGTTTCATATGTTTAATTATATCAACGTTAGATGCTTTGCGAGCATTAGCTTGAGGGAAATCTTAGAATGTGCCAAAATATCTTCAGGCTATATCAGATTATCATGTAATATCGTTTGAGATGTTGTAAAATCAATTAGTTAGTCTTGTAATTGAGATAGTAATCTTAGGATCAGCTTCTGTATCATATTTTTCGCTATATAATCGGGGTTAGAAGTTTTTTCTTATTAGTGGACTTGGGCTTTCACCAGTACTAAAGTTCTATTATAATTAGATGCCAGTACTTTGTAATTTACACACCTCATATCAGATCTAATTTTGTACTAAGTACTCATATTCCTTTGTTATCCTCAATTAAAATATTGCTTCTTGTTCTTTAATATAATTTCTTATTTTATCCATAGTTTTAAATCATGGATCGTACATAGCAGTTGGCCCCAAAATGCTATAGTGGATAGAATGGTTGCTAGTTTATATATTTTTTTGTAGTTTTTGTAATTGATACTATATACTTAACAATTCTGAAAAATGATAAAAATTACTCAAGATTGATCACATTTATAATCAACAATGAAAAGAAAGGTGCCTTAAAAAATACTAACGAATACCAACAAAAGTCAAATACAATCTTCGTAGATGGAAAGCATTATACGCAAACTATTTTGCAGAAGTTCTCTTGTATAACTTCTCTAAATTTTTATTTTTAGCTGGAGAAATTTATCCTAAGAGACCCTTAATCATCATATTCTAAATTAAAGACTTCTTTAAAATTTTCACTGTTGATTACAGTAGTAGATTTTTGTTTAATAGAAATTGAAACCCCAAAAGTAGTTACCCTCAATTGCCCAAATTTCTTTGTTCTGTGGCATTTTTGGAATCAACACATAGCTCCACTTTTCAGCTTGTTACGCCAATCCGCACTGCTTCAGCAGCTGTTGAAGGGGGAAGGTGCTGCTCCACACTTCTATCCTGCTATAGTGGCACTGTAGTATTTTAAATCGTATTCAATATCAGTGTCAACCCAAAGATACTTGATTTGACCTTATAAATATTTTTATTTTGTCTATAAAAAAGTAATATTAAAAGGGAGCAGAAGATGACATTCAATTATTTTCTGGGGCAGGGGCAGTGGTGGTCATAAAACATTACATATCTTAAAGAATAAGGAAATTAAAAATCTGAAACAATGAACTGAAAGAAGCTGCCTTTGTTTGGTTATCTGACAAGTTACCATTCCATTGTTTTTATATGTTTTGATAAAAAAAAACTGCTGGTTCCATTTCATTCTTCTGAAATTGGGGGCAAGAAACAAAGGGTATTACTTGGAATGGAATGGATTGGATTGCATTCCATTTGGTTCCGTTCAGTTTTAAACAATTCAGACATTGGAGCTTACATTGAGTTCATTTATATTATACTTCATTTCAACTTATTTTGAACAATCCAAACAATGAAACATAGTATTGTTCCATTCTGCTGCACTCGCGTCTGTCCCTCTGGACCCATACAGCTTAAAAAGTGAATCGGAATCTATACAATCTCTTGGAGATCCTTAAAGCAATCACGAGCTGTGCACCAACGTTAGACTTGAAAACAATGCTGGACATTTTATTTGAGACGTGGTGTCCTTTCTTACATCTATCTATCTGTCATCCTCTTGTCTGAAAAACAGTTGTAATATTTTTATGTTCACGTATTATCTTGTGGTAATTATGTAACAATTTCTATGTTTGAGTGACTCTTGTCATACAATGTTATTATGATTGCATCCAATACTTGCTAGATGCTAATTTACAAAGAAGCACATATGTTAGTTTATCTTATTCTAGATATGGGAGATTTCAATTCTTGCATTTGTTTCGTAGGTGGCGTGTGGTGCAAATGTTGCTCTTTTTTTCTGTCAAGTTAAATTCCTTTTCAATGCATAAGCTTGTCTTGTTCTTATTACAGGGTATTGTTCTTATTATCTCTATGTCAGTATTTGTTGGATCTGTATTGGCTTTGGGAGCAATAGTTTCTGCGAAGCCTTTAGATGATTTAAGATACAAAGGATTGAATGGTGATCCAAAAGTTTTGGGCTCCCCTTACACATCATATGTTTTTCTTGGATGGGCAATGGCATCTGCAATTGGTTTAGTCGTTACTAGTGTGCTGCCAATAATTTCATGGTTCGCAACGTATCGCTTCTCCCTTTCCTCTGCTATCTTTATTGGGCTTTTTGCAGGTATTTTATCTGTTTTTATTAGTCCCCACATACTCCCCACCTAATAATGTGCGAGAATATGATGATTGCCTCTGTTATTGGTGGTATGTAATTTTTTTTTTTTGTATAATCTTTTTCTTGCTGCAGTTATCCTTGTAGCATTTTGTGGGGTGTCTTATTTAGAAGTTATCAAAACCAGGGATGAACAAGTTCCAACAAACGGTGATTTTTTAGCCGCTTTACTTCCTTTAGTCTGCATTCCAGCAGTGCTGTCACTTTGTTGTGGATTACTTAAGTGGTAGGCAAAACTTTCTTGTATACGTAAATTTATTTTATGGTAAATTGAAACAGTTGTTATTTTGTTGTTTGACAGATGTCTGATCCTTTTAAAATGTCTATTTTCAGGAAGGATGATGATTGGAAACTTTCTCGTGGTGTATATATCTTTGTTATAATTGGTCTTTTGCTTCTGCTTGGTGCTATTTCAGCTTTGATAGTTGTTGTCAAGCCATGGACGGTAAGTGCAATTCGATTCTTTGTTGAACTCGATGTCTCTTTAACTTCACCTTTCCCATTGTCAAACTTCTTTGGCTGAAACTCTTTGTACCGCAGATCGGGGTAGCATTTCTTTTGATTCTTCTCCTTATGGTGTTAGCAATTGGAGCCATTCACCACTGGGCATCAAACAATTTTTATTTGAGCCGGACACAGATGGTCTTTGTTTGCTTCCTTGCTTTTCTGTTGGCTTTGGCAGCATTTCTTGTTGGATGGTTCGAAGGTTGTAGCGAAGTCCATTATATTGGCATTGTTATGCATAACTTAGTAGACATTGGCTGATCTGTTAACTTTGTCTTTTTTGCTGTCTTTTTTCAGGTAAACCATTTGTTGGAGCATCGGTTGGTTATTTTTCTTTTCTTTTCCTTCTTGCCGGACGGTCGTTGACTGTGAGTTACTCTAATTTTCAATTTTATAATATCCATCTGTTGGATCCCTAATTCTTTAATGATTCATCAGTTCATTGTTGTTTTGCTCAGAGGTTAATTTGTTGTGCTTTTTTTCCTATTCCCTAGGTTCTGCTTTCAAATCCCATTGTTGTATATTCTCCTCGAGTTTTGCCAGTGTATGTGTATGATGCTCATGCAGATTGTGGAAAGAATGTCAGGTTTATCTCCACCCTCTAAACATGATTACTATTGTTTTTATTAATGTTTCCTTTGAATGTAGATGTTATCTAATTTATTACTGAACGTCTCCACTGCTTTTATCTGCTATGTACAGTGTGTCCTTTCTTATGCTATATGGCATTGCCCTGGCAACTGAAGGCTGGGGGGTTGTTGCAAGTTTAAAGATTTATCCACCCTTTGCTGGTGCAGCTGTATCAGCAATTACACTAGTTGTTTCATTTGGGTTCGCCGTATCTCGTCCTTGCCTAACTCTTAAGGTTTGTGAACTTATTGCAGTCAGTGCTGACTTTTTAAGCTACTTTGTTGTAGTTGAATATAGTACAAGTATGAAAGTGTGCTAACTTTGTTGTACTTGAAGTTCTAACCTTTGTATAATGTACAGATGATGGAAGATGCTGTACATTTTCTCGGTAAAGAAACAGTTATTCAAGCAATTGCTAGATCGGCTACAAAGGTGAGTAAATTTACTGATAAGATTACGGGGTCCTGTTGTGCCAATATGTTTATTTTATTCTTGTGCTCCTAGCCGTGTTTGGAGTAGTAGGCATTCTAATCTTCTCAACAGCTTTTATATGGCTGTGCATGTAGCTAAAACATTTAATCCTTCATAGAAACAAAATTATTGTTAAAATTTAGTTTGCTTCTCTGAAGTTAAATACTTCTACTAATGGTCTGAGATATTTTTACACTGATCATAAAAATGTGATATGAGTGTATTTAGGTTGTAGTATTTGTTAGATGTAATGGGCTTAGCCATACTTTTTGTATGTTTCTTATCTATAAATACATAATTCTATGTGTTCATTATACACAGGGGATTAATCAGATACCTCTTTATTTTCTGTTTTATACACCATGATTGTGTTGTGAAAGACCCGCTTCTCACATTGGCCAGGGATAGTGCCAGTTTGCCAAAATATAGTATTTAGGTGGGGTAGAGTTGGACTCAATACTCAATAATCTTTGAAGCTGGTGGTGTTGGACTAGGTTAGACTGAAAACACAATATTCCTAATGTGATAATCCATTAAAAGTGTATTATAAGGGTCACATGTCATATTATCCACACACTTAGACCAATAATGTTGGGTGTGAGGAAGTGTAATGGGAAAACAAGTCTCATAGTGGCTAGAGATAGTGCCAAAATACAACATATGAGTGGGGTGCAAACCTCTAATTTAGAAGCCTAGTTTTGTGGGGTTTAGTTAGGTCCAAAGACATTGAGTTTTTGGAATTTTTAATGCTTCTTTAAAACGCTTATTTTATATTCTGCATTGTCTTTGAAAAAGCAATTGCTGGAATAGTTTTCTCGTTATTTTTTGTGCTCTCGTTAGTTTCTTTAACAGATCTGTTAATGTTATTGTTGGAAAAGAACTCTCCCAATTGTGAATGTAATTGAACTGGAAATTAATGAATGATATTCATTGCAGACCAGAAATGCATTATCTGGAACCTACTCAGCACCACAGAGGTCGGCTAGTTCTGCTGCACTTTTGATTGGAGATCCTACCATTATGCGTGATAGGGCAGGAAATTTTGTGCTTCCAAGAGCTGATGTGATGAAACTGAGAGACCGCTTGAGAAATGAAGAATTAGTTGCTGGTTCGTTCTTTAGTAGACTAAGATACCAAAGGACATTTCGGCATGAGCCAACTAGTGATGTGGATTATAGAAGAGTAATGTGTGCTCATGCTCGAATTCTGGCACTAGAAGAGGCCATTGATACTGAGTGGGTGTATATGTGGGACAAGTTTGGAGGTTATTTGCTCTTGTTACTTGGTTTGACGTCTAAGGCAGAACAAGCACAGGTAATGTATTTCTATTTTTGCGTATGGTGGATGATATCTAGTGTGTTTGTGTGACAATGTTAATCCTTTTTCTCTGGCAGGATGAGGTTCGTTTGAGACTCTTTCTTGACAGCATTGGATTTTCTGATTTAAGTGCTAAGAAAATAAAGAAGTGGATGCCAGAAGATCGTAAGCAATTTGAAATCATTCAGGAGAGGTACTTTCCTGAATATCTATTAATAAACTAATAGTCACTTTACCCAGTCTTTTCTATCTAAATATTTTGTTATGAATTTTCTAGTTACATAAGAGAAAAGGAGATGGAAGAGGAAGTCTTCATGCAGAGGCGTGAAGAGGAGGGGAGAGGGAAAGAAAGGAGGAAGGCCCTACTCGAAAAAGAGGAACGTAAATGGAAGGAGATAGAAGCTTCTTTGCTATCCTCCATTCCCAATGCGAGCAGCAGAGAGGCTGCTGCCATGGCAGCTGCAGTGCGTGCAGTTGGAGGTGATTCTGTTCTAGATGATTCTTTTGCTCGGGAGAGGGTTTCAAGTATTGCTCGTAGAATTCGTGCTTCACAGTTGTCTCGGCGTGCACTTCAGGTTCATTAATTGTCTTTTATATTTATTCTGAATTCTGATAGCATTTGGTAGGATAATTTTGCAATTTTTCTAATGGCTTGTTTAATTTATTGGAGGGCATTCATTGGGATTAGAAAGTAATTTGATGGAATGATCATCCTCTTTTTCATTCTGTGGCATAATTAATAGTGGAGTGGTTTCTTTCCCGTTTTCGGTTTTCAAGAATTAGCAGATGATTGTTGTGGAAAATGTATTGCTATAGTAAATATTTAATTTTATTTTTAAATGGTATTTGGTCATCGTTTTTTTAAAATATGTAAATAGTGTTTTGTATCCTTAAAAATAGTAAAACAATTTTAGAACCTTTCTTAAATCAATGATATTTTATGAAAAAAAACTAAATGCTAAAACTGATGTTATTTTATTGAAATAAGTTTTTAAACATAGCAAGTCTATTTGATAAACATGAAATATCATTGATTAACATAAAACTTTTTAGTTCAAGTTTATATTCTTTGAAAAATGTGTACAAGAAAAAAGTCTTAATTTTATAGTGTTCATTTGTACTTCTGATATATGTTTTTCAATAGATTATCTTTGTTAATTAAACCAACTTTCTTTGATAAGTACAAACAATCAAGAAAGACTGAAAGGAAGATATTAAGTATGAAAATATTTATATTCGATTCAGATCCTGGTATATTCTGTGTACAATGGTACAAAGATGAAAGACTCCTAAACAGTTTCAGGAATGTCTAATCTCCCAGACCAAGCCTAATTACATAGTACATTCTACACAACCTTCCCTAATTTACTATCTCCTCACAGTAAACCCTCATGTAATCCCCTCATACTATGAAGCCAGGTTGCCAGTTAGTTCTCTCTTTCCGTCCCAAAACTGATTTCGTACTTTGCACCATTTACCTAATATACTTTCAGTGATCTGACCTTTGGGCTGTATTCTTATTCTTTTCCTAAGTATTCAGTAAACTTCTGATCTAATCCATAGCATGCTCATTCCATTCCCAGCAGCTCATTCATCTATCTGAATTTTCTTTATAATAATAATTTATATATAAATTTTCTTCAACGTGCTCGCCTTTATCTCTGATTGGTATAAATGTTGTCGCAATTATCTTTTAGATTTTAATTAGAATTAACTGATGGTATAAATGTTGTCGCAATTGTCTTCAAATCACAGGTTGCCATGTAGCTTTATATTGTTGCTTTTTGTAATATTTACTTAGTAAGTCATATTTATGGGGACTTTATACGTTATATTAAAATTTACTCATTTTTTGTGTTTATAAAACAATCCATTACCTCCTGAGATTACTTAGGTCATAGTGAATCTATTGTATCTTTGCAGACAGGAATGACAGGTGCCATATGTGTTCTTGATGATGAGCCAACAGCCTGTGGCAGGCATTGCGGTCCGATTGATTCCAGTCTATGCCAAAGTCAAAAAGTTACCTTCTCTATTGCCTTGATGATACAACCTGAATCTGGTCCTATTTGTCTCTTGGGTACTGAGTTTCAGAAGAAGATATGCTGGGAAATTCTTGTGGCTGGATCTGAACAAGGTATTGAGGCCGGACAAGTTGGGCTTAGATTGATTACTAAAGGTGATAGGCAAACCACTGTTGCAAAGGAGTGGAGTATCAGTGCAACAAGTATTGCAGATGGAAGGTTAGGTCTTCTCTTTATCTTTATGTATGTGTAATATGTTGTCTTCTGAAATTCAGGTTCACGAGTCAGAGTCTCCTTTCTAGTTTTACTGTCTGTTGCAGTTTGTGTTAAACAATATTCTTAGTTTAATAACATGTTATTCAAATTTAATCTGAAAGCAATTTTGCATTGCTTCAAAATTTAATCGATAATAAAATATTCAAAAGTTAAAAATTTCAATATCTGCCAGCTAGCTTCCTTGAAATGCACTAGATTAGATTTATCTATAAATACTGTTAGGATCAACTTTTGTTATTAGGCCAGAGTAAATTTGCAAATGTAAACAAAATTTATATTGCACAAGTATTTTGGAACACGGGACTTTAATGCAGCTACATATATTATATATGCTTAATTGTTTCATTTGGATAGTTCTGTCTAGTCCATCTTTTTTCATTGTACATAAATTTATTGCAGGTTCTAACATAGTTTGTTAAATATATTGCAGGTGGCATATTGTAACCATGACAATTGATGCCGATGTAGGTGAAGCAACCTGTTATTTAGATGGTGGATTTGATGGATACCAGAATGGATTACCATTGTGTGTGGGTAGCAGCATTTGGGAAGAGGGGACAGAAGTGTGGGTTGGTGTTAGGCCACCAACAGATATTGATGCATTTGGTAGATCAGACAGTGAAGGGGTTGAATCTAAGATGCATATCATGGATGCTTTTCTCTGGGGAAGGTGCTTAACTGATGATGAGGTTTCTTCTCTCTATACATCATTGGCTTCAGCGGACTTTGGAGCACTTGATTTCCCTGAAGACAATTGGCAGTGGGCTGATTCACCTTCTAGGGTATGCATGCTGCTTCTTCATCCTTTCCTGTCACTCTCTTATTGTATAAAAAAAGATGTAATTGAAATTATAAAAAAAATATATATATATATATATATATATATATATATATATATATAAATTAGAGAAACTGAATAAGCTCTTAACACTGCCAATTTCTCTAACATGTGGAACATGCATCTTATCATTTACCATTGAGAAATGTAATAGTATAGTAAGTGGTATTTTGGCTAACACATTTACTTTGGCTGATCTTATTAACACATCTTAGGTTGATGGTTGGGACAGTGATCCTGCCGACGTAGATTTGTATGACAGAGATGATGTAGATTGGGATGGGCAATATTCTAGTGGGAGGAAAAGAAGGTCAGAACGTGATGGCATGGTGGTGGATATTGATTCCTTTTCGAGGAAGTATAGGAAACCTAGAATAGAAACACAAGAAGAGATTATTCAACGGATGCTATCTGTAGAATTAGCCATCAAAGAAGCTCTCTATGCTAGAGGAGAGACACAATTTACTGATCAGGAATTTCCTCCCAATGATCACTCATTGTTTGTGGACCCTGCAAACCCCCCTGCAAAATTACAGGTATTTTTCTTTATTAATTTATATCTTTTGCTCTGCTGTATTTCCCTCTGTAAAATGTTTTGGATATACAGGTTGTTTCCGAGTGGTCGAGGCCAAATGAAATTGCCAGACAAAACCATTTTGACTGTCGTCAGTGCTTATTTTCAGGAGTTCCAAATCCTTCAGATGTTTGTCAGGTCTCATGTTTTACAGCTCACTCGCAAGAATTTGGAAATAAATGTTTGTATTGATAGTATTTAGGTTTTTCTATGTATTAATTGTTAAGTACATTGAACAGGGCCGTTTAGGTGATTGTTGGTTCTTGAGCGCTGTTGCTGTTCTCACAGAGGTTTCACGTATATCAGAGGTAATCATCACTCCAGATTACAACGAGGAGGGAATTTACACTGTTCGCTTCTGTGTTCAGGTAAAAATAGTTGGACTTTTCACCAGATTTAAATCAGTTTCTTTTTATTTATCTCTTTTTCTCTCTGTAACGATAAATAATGTTTTCCCAATAAATTGTAATTGTTATGATGTCTTGAAGCCTAAGATAGTAATCAATTGGTTGCTAATTTGCCTTTTCTACATTCTCAGAGAGGTTATTAATGTGAGTGGTAAAATCCTTCTAATTCGTATGTTGACATTAAAAATGGTAATGAAAGTTGAAAAATTGTTTTTATTTTTTGGTTTAGCTGTTTGTCTAAACAAATTATTTGTTCGTGAAGCAGGCTTTAGCTAAAGTTATGGTGGGTAGGGGGTGGGGGACTATTCTGTTGATAAATTGTTTTCAGGATAAAAGGTTAATTAAAAAAATTCAAGAGATAATTTGTCAGTTATGTCCACCTGATTCTGAAAACTCAACAAATTTTGTTCTAAACTTTTATTTATTGTGACTTATAAAATTCTTATAGTACCTCTGTTCACTTCTAGAAGAGTTCGACTTGCATTTTGTTTGGATATGCTGTTATTTCCTTATTTTGGCAGCTTATTTATTTGCATATTTTGGTTTATGGTATCTAGGGTGAGTGGATTCCGGTTGTTGTTGATGATTGGATTCCTTGTGAATCACCGGGTAAACCTGCATTTGCTACTAGTAAGAAGGGTTATGAACTTTGGGTCTCCATATTGGAGAAGGCATATGCAAAGTTGCATGGCTCTTACGAAGCACTAGAAGGTGGGCTTGTTCAGGATGCTTTGGTGGATCTTACAGGGGGTGCAGGGGAGGAAATTGACATGAGGAGTGGTGAAGCCCAGATTGACCTTGCAAGTGGCAGATTGTGGTCTCAACTATTGCGCTTCAAGCAAGAAGGTTTTCTCTTAGGCGCAGGAAGTCCATCAGGTTCTGATGTGCACATCTCTTCCAGTGGCATTGTGCAAGGACATGCATACTCAATACTGCAGGTAATGGTTTATATTTATAATGCTCACAGTCCATTTATAATTCTTCAGTTAGTAACTTTGTAAGCTTTTCAGAGCATTGATCATTGACATTGTTGTTAAATAGCGGTGCCATGGCAGAATGGTGGAACAGATTATTCCTCAATTGCCGTAGGCAATATATGATGGGGGCTTGCTATCTTGGCAAACCATAGTGAAATTTTGGTTTTCTACCATTGATAACACTGGTCCCTGGCATGTGAAAAAAGTCTTTTATGATTGAGTAGTCAGGAGTTTGATCATGGTCATCCTTATTCTTCTATTTTCCTTAAAAAATGAATTTCAACATGAAGTAGAGGAGAGCTGTGTATTATTCATCCATTAAGCCCAGAAGGTTCTTGTGTTAAGAATGTGTTTTTTATATATTCATGACTCGTGCCTTCACCCAACAACTTAATCCTTAGGTCCTTGATTTTATGATTGAGTAGTTAGAAGTTTGATCCTGGCTCTCCTTGTTCTTATATTTTCCTTAAAAAGTTGAATTTCAGCACAAAGTAGAGCAGAGCTGTGTGTTATTCATGCTTTAAGCTCAGAAGGTTCTTGTTTTAAGAATTTTATTTTGTATTTGTATACATTCATGACTCGTTTGCCAATACCCAACAAATCAATCCTTTTGGTACGTAATCCTAATGATTTTTAATGATCTCTGCTATCTTACAATTTTAGGTAAGAGAGGTGGATGGTCATAAACTTGTTCAGATCCGAAATCCGTGGGCCAATGAAGTTGAGTGGAATGGTCCCTGGTCTGATTCATCGCCTGAATGGTCGGATAGGATAAAACACAAGCTGAAGCATGTTCCCCAGGTAGTTCTTTATGCTTTTCTGTTGTGGATCAGTCTATGCTTTGCTCCATGGTTTTCTTCCTCTTTATGATTAAACAGACTGTTTGCTCTACCAAGTAATCATTTTATTTTTATTCATTTCTTTGGACAGTCAAAAGATGGTATATTTTGGATGTCATGGCAAGATTTTCAGATTCATTTTCGATCAATATATATTTGCCGTATCTATCCATCAGAGATGCGTCATTCTGTTCATGGCCAATGGCGTGGTTACAGTGCTGGTGGGTGTCAGGATTATGATACATGGAATCAAAATCCACAGTTCAGACTGACTGCAACTGGGCAAGATGCTTCATTTCCAATTCATGTATTCATAACCTTAACTCAGGTACTACTATTGATATTTTCATATCGCTTAATGCATTTATTGAAAACAACACTTGAATTTCCTTAAAACATAATTTCATCGTGTTTACAGGGAGTAGGATTTTCAAGAACAACAGCTGGTTTTAGAAATTATCAATCAAGCCATGATTCACTGATGTTCTACATTGGAATGAGAATACTCAAAACTCGTGGCAGACGTGCTGCTTTCAATATATACCTACATGAATCCGTTGGTGGGACAGACTATGTTAATTCTCGAGAAATATCCTGTGAAATGGTTTTGGAACCCGAACCAAAGGGATACACTATAGTTCCTACTACTATACACCCCGGAGAAGAAGCACCGTTTGTGCTTTCTGTTTTCACCAAGGCATCAGTAACTTTGGAAGCTTTGTAGTGCCTAGGGATGTTATATTTTGTCCTCTTGATAAGTTTCTCTGGTTGGCTTCTCGGGACTATGTACATGCACTACTGGGAGCCCTGGTTGGAACTTTTGGGTAATTTTCTTTCTGTCCAACAATTTTTTTTTTTTTTTTCATGTGTGTCATCTAACATTAATGATTACGTTTTCAGAGTCTGGGATAAGGTAATTCTACAAGGTTGGAGTTTCTTATACACAACCTCACATCATGAAGACACTATTCCTGGTGAGAATTCCATGGCATCTGTCCTAGACAAGGATGGGGTATAGCTGCGCATGAACAGTCTTTGAATCTGATGATTCTGACGTCTTGAACTATGCTTCTGCCAGCTTTGAAGAGGGTTCTCGGGGTGTTTATTGTGTACATAAAAAGTGGTACTATAGGGGTATACTTGTAACCATTTAATCAAAAGTTGGAAAAGAAATAGCTGAAAATACGTAGGAAATTACTAACACCTGGTTCAAATGGAGGTAAGGAGAGTGTGGAGAGGTATAGTAGGAACAAGCATTTAGTGACTGTAAATGCAGCTGCCGTTTTGATAATTGCAAAAAATTGTACAAACATTAACAATTACCAATTCCTATTTATTGACATTTGAGAAAATTTTGTACAAATATTTTTCTAATCTAATTTTATTTCAAATGTTATGGAGCACTCATGTAAGTTTTGTCTCCTTTTTGTTAGTCTTACAAATAATTAGAAGAAACATGAAGGTGACTGCATCAATCTTTTGTATTTCTGAGTTGTACCTAATCTTTATGTATTTTGCTCACAAAGACGAAACAAGTCAACGAGCTTCACCCTACCTTTTTAAGAATGAAATGGGTGGAAATTCGTACTGTATTGTAACAGAATTGTTTTAACATCACAACTTCTTTTACATATATATATATATATGTATATCTAAAACTAAACTACACAATCCGGCTTAAGAGATACAAATTGTTAGTACTTGAGTGAATCAATATCAGTAGCGGTCTATTTATTATGTACAACTTTGTTTGATAGATAAATATTTGTAATACTTCATTCTATATTAAATATTGTATAGATATCTAAATTAACAAATACTACAATAATAGCAATTCATATTGCATAATGCTTGTTTTTTATTTTTTAATGAGTTATTTTGAAATATATTTCATAAATAAAATTTTATAAGTATGTACCTGAATTTATAATGTTTTGTAATATTTTATTTTAATTAATGATTCAAGGTGTAAATCAGGAGATAAATTATACATATCTTCAAAGTGATAAAAAAATTCTACAAAGTGTACTTGATGTTTTAATTTAGTTAATATCTACACAATAATAATTTAAAAGGACTTTATCTATATCTGTAAATATTCTAAACTTGTAAGAAATTTTATAATTTTTTTATAGATTCTTACATAATTTTTTAATAAAGTTACAGGCATACAACTTTAAAATGTAGCAAATAATGAAATTAAATTTAAAGAAATTAAGTCTTATTTTACTATTAAAATAACATTTTAAAATTATTAACGAGTATATCTATCGATAAAAATCATAATATTAAAACTCAGCAAATTTAAAACAAATTTTAATTTTGCAAAAAAACATTTACAAGTTATTGATTATAAAAACACAAATTTAAGTATATTTTAATAAAACAGGTGAACACTTAAATTTAAATAATTATACGTTTATATTTTGTGTGTGTGTGTATATATATATATATATATATATATTAGTTTATACATTTCATATAGGTATTATGTGGGTATTATTATTATTATTTGAAAAAAGGACAAATCATAGTAAATTTGAATAGCTTTATTCTTTTTGAAAACAATGTGCTCAATTAAAATATATTTATTCATTCTATTTAATTTTAGTATAATTGTATTTAATGTGTTACTAAACATTGACAATTTTAATCATATACCTGTATTTTTACAATAAAATAATGTATAACTTAAAGAAGTTATGGAAACTCTTTAGTTTGAAATCTAGTATTTATACTAAACTTCTGATAATCAAAATCTTTGTATCGTCCCAAACGCTGAAAATAGTTAAATTCAGATGAATTGATATAAAAACTGTGTTTTCATTTATCTTTTATCTTCCTTGTAAACGGTTAAGTGTTTTTAAAAGGAAAAAAGTATTTTAAATATATAATATGTTTTTGTTTTGGTTATCTTTTTTACTTAGAACTTAAAAAGAATGTGATAGACAGTTTAAAGCAACGTCCTCTTTTTCTGCAACTTGCAGAAATTTGATTTTTTAATCCCTTATTTATAGAAGTGTTAGAAGCAATTCTTGTTCATCCTAAAAAATTATCTTTTTAGTTCTTCCATTTATACAAATAAGAACCACATCATGTACCACATTTTCATAATAAAGGGGAAAAACATATTTTTATTAAAGGAATTGTTTTGTGGGTAAGAACTAAAAAATTTAAATATATTTATTATTTGAAATCCATTATTACTTATTAAATCATGTGAGCTTCAATCTCTATTATTATTTCGTTAATAATTTTATAATTTAATAAACTTCAGTTAATAATAGGGAATTTTTTAAGAAAGTCATGTTTTAGAATGACAGCTTTTGTTAAATCAAATTTAGAAAAGCGTAAATGAAAAAAAAAAAAAAGTATACAGTAGAGAAACCTTTACAAAGCGTAGTTAAAGTTAGTCACCAGTTAATTATGTTTGTCTTATAAAAGAATCGCATCTACTTGTAAAAAAAAAAAAAATTATGTTTAAAACATTTTATATGGTTGTTCAACATTTCTAAATAATTAAAAGAAGATAATATATGAAATGTCAGTAAAATTAATTATTCTTATAAAATTTAGATGATTTTTATAAGATACTATGATTTCTACTGATTAATTCTATTTAGGCGGGAAGCATTCGGTTCTCTAATAGGTTTTATTTCAATTTTGGAGATATTTCTGATTCTAAGTTAGTATATTAGGACTGTAGTTAATACAACAATATTAATCTATGTCCCCTAATTAGGGACTATTTATATTTTTCTTAGTAGATTTATATTTGTATAAGTCTTTGAAGAGTAGTATTTTTAATCTTGATTTAGTTGTTGTTTAGATATAATTAATTTTAGATATTATGGTTTAATTAGTTACGAAACATTACTTATGTTATATGCTAGTGTATTTCTTGGTATTACATGACATTTCTTAATCTTGTTTAACACTTCTTAGTCTTACTTGACATTACTTAATCATGCCTAATACTTTTCGACCTTAGCTAATTCAATGTGCTAGCCTAATCCTTCTCCACTTATAGACTTATAAGATCGCTTAATATATTAGCTCCTTATACTCAAGTGTGATACATTAAGTCTAAAAAATATTTAAGAGAAATTCATTTATTTGCTTGAATGATACCTAATTCCTATAATACATTGGTCTCCTCGATTCACAAAAACGAAACTTTAAAGATAGTAAATAATTTATTTCAGTTTTCATTCTCTTCAACTTAATTCACAACCTTAATTTTTACCCAATTTCTTTTCTTTTCTCTTTTTTTACGCTATTTTTCATCACATACAAATAAAGGGTAAGAGGGGTACATAAGTCCCATTGGATTTGACAAGATGTGAATGGTGAGTTAGGATTAGGTTTAGAATTGAATGATGAGTTAAGAGTTGTACATATGAAAAACTAATAAAGTCAATTATCTCACCATCATTGATTGTATTTTATATACATAATTAATTATCATAGTATTATTTAAAATATTTTGTTGTTCTTATAATAATAATAATAATAATAATAATAAATAATTGAAAGATAATATTAAAAATAATAAATTATATCAAGTTATAATTAAGAAGATTATTTATCTACTATTTTTTCATCTAAACAATACTTCTTTGCATCTATTTTCTCTCTGCCACAAGAAACTTAAGTATGAGATGACTTGTAATCAAGTCGTGTGGTGTCAAATTCATAATAAAGAGGTCCACTGCTCATATATAGACGAAATAGAAAAAATAAAATGATAAGATAACGTTGAAGTCTTAGATATTGACTTTAGTTACTTATTCTAAAACGACTTCTTTTTCATCTTTATTTAAAGAAAAGATGTCATATTAGACCGCCACAAAAATGAGAATTGTAAATCTATAATTTAGAAAAATAAAGATCTTTAAAGTGGAGAGCGAAAGAATAATAATAACAGTAATAATAAATGGAGAGTATTTACTATATTATTATTACTATTATTTTTGTTTGGGAATGTATCTTCTGCTCTTGTATGAAGGACAGATATTGGTACACGTGTAGTTGCATGTGAGATGAGGAGTAGCTTGTGAATGGTTTGATATAAGAAACAAAATAAGGAACGAGTATAGACCCAACAATTCATATCAATTTGCAGAGGTGTTTATCAACTTCACCTCCATTGTTGATTCTCTTTCATAGCTTTTTTGTGTGTGAAGGAACAAGAGATGGAAGAGAAAGTGAGTGGATCTAATCATGTGTTAATGGTTCCATACCCAAGTCAGGGCCACATAAATCCAATGCTCCAATTCAGCAAACGTTTGTGCTCCAAAGGACTCAGAGTGACCTTCCTCACTACCACTTTCATTTCCAACTCCATGCATCTCCATTCTTCATCCTCATTGGGAAGTGTTCATCTTGATTTCATATCAGATGGCTATGACCAAGGTGGTTTTGGTGAAGCTGGTTGTATTCAAACCTACTTGGCTCGCATGCAAGAAGTAGGTTCCAACAGCTTGAGGGAACTCATCAACAAACACAAATCTTCTGATCACCCTATAGATTGCGTGGTGTATGACCCTTTGGTGATATGGGTGTTGGATGTGGCCAAAGAATTTGGCTTATTCGGGGCTGCTTTTTTCACTCAAATGTGTGCTGTGAATTACATATATTACCATGTCTACCATGGACTTCTAAAGCTCCCTTTTTCATCAGTGCCAATCTCCATTCCAGGGCTTCCTTTGCTTGATCTAAAAGATACACCAGCCTTTCTTTGTGACCCTGCCTTCTATCCAGCATACTTTCACTTGGTCATTAATCAATTTTCTAACATCCACAAAGCAGATCTCATTCTTGTCAATCCCTTCTACAAGCTAGAGGACCAGGTTGGTACTTCAAAGGAATATGTCATTTGATATTAGTTCTGATGTATCTGGTTGTGTAGCAAAACTTTCATTTCAACATGCTTAAAAGTTACCAAAAGCCATGTAAAATTCGGGTACAAGTGTTTGTTCTTTCAAGGAAAATACACACCAATAAACCAATCAGACATTACAATATTATCTTCCACCCAAATATTAACAAACTGAGTTTTTGAGATCTTTTTCTTATAAATGACTCAATTTTGTACTCGGGGATTCAAACTTACGTTTGAATTTCTAATGAGAAAAATTCTGCTAATAAAAAAAATCTAAATAAAAATTGTTGACACAGGTTGTATAGTAGCCACTGATTGAGAAAGGTGACTCTAAGGAGATAACTGGTATAGTTGACTGCTATCTTTCATTTGTCTTATAATATAAATGCAAGTTTTTGTATTAATGTTTATTTGATGAAATTGTTTCTATCTTGTACTAAGACACCCCTCCTTTTCTCTAACTTGAGTAACATGAAAATGAATTGTGACTGTGTTTGGTTACACAAATTATGAACTCATCATTTTCCATATGTATGAGAAGGTGGTGGATTCCATGTCAAAGCTATGTCCATTGCTGACAATTGGGCCAACAGTTCCATCCTTTCACTTGGACAAGGCAGTTCCAAATGACACAGACAATGTTCTGAATCTGTTTGAATTAGACTCATCAGCAATTGGTTGGCTCAAACAAAAGGCTGCAGGGTCAGTTATCTACGTATCATTTGGCAGCATGGTTTGCTTCAGCTCTCAACAGATGGAGGAAATAGCATTGGGCCTAATGGGAAGTGGTTTGAACTTCTTGTGGGTGATCCCTGATTTGCATAAAAAGAATATGTCAAAGGAGTTGGAGAAGGCAATTGAGGCATGTGAAAGGGGTTTGGTAGTTAATTGGATACCCCAATTGGAAGTGCTATCAAACCAAGCTGTTGGTTGCTTTCTCACACACTGTGGATGGAATTCAACTCTTGAAGCACTGTGCTTGGGAGTGCCAATGGTTGCACTGCCACAGTGGACTGATCAACCCACCAATGCAAAATTTGTTGAGGATGTGTGGAAAGTGGGAATCAGAGTGAAGGAAAATGAAAATGGGATTGTGACAGGAGAAGAGATTGAGAATTGCATCAGGGTAGTTATGGAAAAGGATCATGGAAGAGAAATGAGGATCAATGCTAAGAAATGGAAGGATTTGGCTTTAGAAGCAGTGACTCATGGTGGCACTTCAGTCCACAACATCAATGAATTCATAAATTATATGAATAAATCCTAAACTTTAAATTAATGATATTGGTTGGGCGTAAGTTATAAATATTACCCTTAAATGGTTTTTATAAACATGTCCTAGTATATTATTTCATGTTAACTAATATGAATAGGAGATTTAATTCCTAATGGAAAAATAATATTATATTTACTTATAATGACTTAACCCATATTTAATATAGTCATCTACTTGTTAACACTTGTAGACAAATATCTGAAGAGTTCTTCAGTTGAGAACCAGACAGTCAGCCATCAAAAATATAGGAATCCCATGACTTGCTGTGCTGTTCTCAAATTTCAAAATAATGTTAACTGAATGGCTGGCTGACTGTACGATAATTACAAAAATTCACTAAAATAAAAAAATCTTACTTCTTTTATTCCTTATCCTTATTGTTGATAAACATTATACAATAGCCAAAAAGTCTTTTCTACAATTCAATGACCCTCAAAACCTCCAAATACTACACCATAAAAAGACTTATCGGATAGAAAATAGAAACTATTCATTATTCTGTTTGACGGACCGGGAAAAAAGAGGTTGGGGCTATTTAATAAAAAGAGGGACCATTGGATGCAAGGTGACTTGTGAAATTAAAATTTGTTATGGAAGAAGAGGGTTCGGAGTGGAGGAAGAATTTGTCAATCAAAACCTTTCCAAAGTGTAGTTAAACTCAGTGCCCAGTTAATTATGTTTTTCTTACAAAAGAATCCCATCTACTTGTAAAAAAAAACATTATGTTTAAAGCATTTATGAGATTGTTCAACTTTTCTAAATAATTAAAAGAAGATAATATATGAAATGTCAATAAAGTTAATTATTCTTATAAAATTTAGATGAGTTTTATAAGATATCATGATTTCTATTGATTAATTCCATTTAGTCGGGAAGCATTCAGTTCTCTAATATTTTTTATTTCGGTTTTGGAGATATTTCTGATTCTAAGTTTGTATTTTGGGACTGTAGGTAATACAACAATAAATCAGCAATAACATAATTAATAGATGTCACCTAATTAATGACTATTTATTCTTTATAGATTTTTATTTGTAGAAGTCTTTGAAGAGTGGCTCAAGTAATTCCTAATTTTGATTTAGTTGTTGTTTAGATATAATTAGTTTTAGATACTATGGTTGGATTAGTTATGGAAAAAATGATATTTTAATACTGTTTTTAAATGTGTTTTCATTTCACAATGTGATATAGCGAAAAAAAAATAATGAATTATGGGATTTATAGTAATTATGAAGTTTTTTTGAAACTATAAGTAGTTTTCTTTTTTTATTTTAATAGATGATTTACTGATAATTATTTTAAACTTGTCAGAGTAAAAATATTTTCAATAAATTATGAAATTTTTTTAAAATGTATTACATACACTTTTATGGAGTGTAATTTCCTTTGTTTTAGTATGTATTTTGTTAAAAAAGATTTTTTAAACTCATATTATAAATATAAAAGATAAAAATCCCCTGCATTTATGTTATTCTCATCTTAAAAAAAATATAATGTATTTAGTTTTTTTTAATAAGTAATTTGCTTAAAAAGTATTTTTGAACTCGTCTAATAAATATAAAGAATAAAAATATGGTATGTTAAAGTTTTCTCTCATTTAAAAAAATATAATTATAATATTATAAAAAAAGAAAAAAAAATATGAATATAACACACATAAATAAATACTTTTTTTTTTTATTCTCATTGGATTTTGACAAGATGTGAATGATGAGTTAGGATTAGGTTTAGAATTGGGTGGTGAGTTAAGAGTCGTACATAACTCTCGGGCCAGGGATGAAAAACAAATAAACTCAATTATTTCACCTTGTATTTTATATGCATAATTAATTATCATCAAAATATTTTGTTCTTTTTATAATAATAATAATAATAAATAATTGAAAGATAATATTAAAAATAATAAATTATATTAAGTTATAATTAATAAGATTATTTATCTACAATTTTTTTCATCTAAATAATTTTTCATTGTATCTATTTTTTTCTCTGCCACACGAAACATATAATCAAAAGGTGTGGTGTCAAATTCATAGTTGAAAGATGAGATATAATAAAGAGGCCCACGGCACATGGAGGTAGTTATAGACGAAATAGAAAAAAAGAAAATGACAAAAAAATATAAACTAAAGTATTAGATATTGACTTTAGTTACTCATTCTAAAACAACTTCTTTTTCGTCTTTTATTTAAAGAAAACAGTATCATATAGACCGGCACAAAAATGAGAATTACAAATCTTTATAATTTTAAAAAACAAAAATATTTTAAGTTGGAGATTAAGATAAAATCTTTCTGGCAGTTTATAAAAATTGATATAGATTTTACTTATAAACTAATTTTATAAAATTGAATTAAAATTAAAATTTACTTATATTTCATGCGATGATTTCATCATACACCTCCATACATCATTTGAAATATCAAATTATTCTTAATGAAAATCAACATAACCCCGTAATGCCCTCCACTCCATTTACATTTTCAGATGTTGTTGCTGATGTTCTCAAACAGGTGTTTTCGTTTGTCTGTTTAAATGCATCTTTCATTGAATTTGTTGCAGTAACATTGTATGAACTGGACAGTTTGTGACACTTTGGATATTGATTGTGGAACGTTTATGCTTAGACATACTAAATCTGCTATTGAAGAAGGTAAAGTTAAAGAGAAAGATATGGATACCTTGGACTGTTTGATGGAGACCCTATAAGAGGCCAGTTTGGCAAATTGGGATCAAAGGATGCCTCCTTCGCTGTCATTTCGTCCAATGGAAACTACAACCAAAATAGGTGCTGACTTATTAATATACCGGATTAGAGTTTCATCCTAAATGTATTTTATTTTTTTATATACCGAAGCACACCACATCAGCTATACAATTTAAAAAAAAAATTATATATGAGATGGCGAATGGATGGGTAGGATCTGGTATGCAAATAGTATACTGATCCCCTCTATTCGTTCCTTGGCCATCCAACGAATGAAGTGAGCTCCAATATACAAACTATACATGAGATTGAATCCTTTCAATTATAATTCCGGTATATATTTTATATACCGAAATCCACCTTATTTGGTATATAATTCTAAAATTTTTAGAAATTGAATGGTTTAATCCAGTGCTATAAGAAAATTGAATATTCATTTTTATATTTTCATAAAGGTATTAATGGTATTTTAGATTTTATGAAGATGCAAAAAATATTTATTTTTCTAGTCTATTTTAATAAAGTTATTGGACATATCGGATCACATATATTATCAAGTCGTTATTGGATCATACTTAAATATAAATTTCGTATTCGAGTTAAGATTCAATTTTATAAAATTGAATTAGTCTTAAAATATATTTTTTTAATAATTTAAAATGAAAAAAGAAAATAATAATAACAATAGTAAATAAATGGAGAGTATTTATTGTTTGTGAATGTGATTATAGTCTTGTAGGAGGGATTGATATTGGTACACGTGTAGTTGCATGTGAGATGAGGAGTAGCTTGTGAAGTGGGTTGATATAAGAAACAAAATAAGGAACGAGTATAGACCTAACAATTCATATCAATTTGCAGAGGTGTTTATCATCATCACCTCCATTGTTGATTCTCTTAGATAGCTTTTTTGTGTGTGCAGGAACAAGAGATGGAGGAGAAAGTGAGTGGATATAGTCATGTGTTAATGGTTCCATACCCAAGTCAGGGCCACATAAATCCAATGCTCCAATTCAGCAAACGTTTGTGCTCCAAAGGACTCAGAGTGACCTTCCTCACTACCACTTTCATTTCCAACTCCATGCATCTCCATTCTTCATCCTTATTGGGCAGTGTTCACCTTGATTTCATCTCAGATGGCTATGACCAAGGTGGTTTTGGTGAAGCTGGTTGTATTCAAACCTATTTGTCTCGCATGCAAGAAGTAGGTTCCAACAGCTTGAGGGAACTCGTCAACAAACACAAATCTTCTGATCACCCTATAGATTGCGTGGTGTATGACCCTTTTCTGACATGGGTGTTGGATGTGGCCAAAGAATTTGGCTTATTCGGAGCTGCTTTTTTCACTCAACTGTGTGCCGTCAATTTCCTATATTACCATGTCTACCATGGACTTCTAAAGCTCCCCTTTTCATCACTGCCAATCTCCATTCCAGGGGTTCCTTTGCTTGATCTGAAAGACACACCAGCCTTTCTCTCTGACCCTGGCTTCTATCCAGCATACTTTCAAATGGTCATTAATCAGTTTTCTAACATCCACAAAGCAGATCTCATTCTTGTCAATTCCTTCTACAAGCTAGAGGACCAGGTTGGTATTTGAAAATGTACTTACTATATTAGTTCTGATGTATCTGGTTTTGTAGCAAAACTTTCACGTCAACATGGTTAAAAGTTACCAAGAGCCATGTAAAATTGGGGTATAATTGTTTGTTCTTTCAAGGAAAATACACGCCAATAAACCATTAAGACATTACCATATTATCTTCCACCCAAATCTTAACAAAATGAGTTTTTGAGATCTTTTTCATATAAATCACTCAAATTTTTACTCAGGGATTCAAACTTACATTTGAATTTCTACTGAGAAAAATTCTGCTAATAAAAATTGTTGGCAAAGGTTAATTTGGTTGAGTAACAACTGATTGAGAAAAAGGTGACTCTAAGGAGATAATTGGGATAGTTGACTGCTATTTGCATTTGTCTTTCCTTACAATATAAATGCAAGTTTTTGTATAAATGTTTATCTGAATCATGAAATTATTTCTGTCTTGCACTAAGACACCACTCCCTTTTCTAACCTTAGTGAAATGAAAATGAATTGTGACTGTGTTTGGTTTATGACCTCATTTTCCATATGTATGAGAAGGTGGTGGATTCCATGTCAAAGCTATGTCCAATACTGACAATTGGGCCAACAGTTCCATCCTTTCACTTGGACAAGACAGTCCCAAATGACACAGACAATGTTCTGAATCTGTTTGAGTTAGACTCATCAGCAATCAGTTGGCTCAAACAGAAGGCTGCAGGGTCAGTCGTCTACGCATCATTTGGCAGCATGGTTTGCTTCGGCTCACAGCAGATGGAGGAAATAGCATTGGGCCTAATGGGAAGTGGTTTGAACTTCTTGTGGGTGATCCCTGATTTGCATAAAAAGAATATGTCAAAGGAGTTGGAGAAGGCAATTGAGGCATGTGAAAGGGGTTTGGTAGTTAATTGGATACCCCAATTGGAAGTGCTATCAAACCAAGCTGTTGGTTGCTTTCTCACACACTGTGGATGGAATTCAACTCTTGAAGCACTGTGCTTGGGAGTGCCAATGGTTGCACTGCCACAGTGGACTGATCAACCCACCAATGCAAAATTTATTGAGGATGTGTGGAAAGTGGGAATCAGATTGAAGGAAAATGAAAATGGGATTGTGACAGGAGAAGAGATTGAGAATTGCATCAGGGTAGTTATGGAAAACGATCATGGAAGAGAAATGAGGATCAATGCTAAGAAATGGAAGGATTTGGCTCTAGAAGCAGTGAGTCAGGGTGGCACTTCAGACAACAACATCAATGAATTCATAAATTATCTGAAAAAATCCTAAACTTTCAATTAATAATATTGATTGTGTTGTCTTTAGAATTCAATTGTATCATACTTCTATTTTTCTTTTCTCTAATATTGATTGTGTTGTCTTTGGAATTCAATTGTTTCATACTTCTATTTTTCTTATTTTTATTAGTTGATATGGCATATTATGTATGGGACATTATATGATCTCACTTTTTAATTATTGTTTTTTAATTATTATTCTGATATATCAATAATCTAAGAGTTAAGATTAAAGTGCGCTTCTTTTGAGACATTATTTAAGAATAGAATCATAATAAAATTTAAAATTTTAAGATAAACAATATTTCAATAATTGATGGTAATGATATCATCTTAAAAGTTCATAAGTAAAAACAATTATGATCTTACAAAATCTTAATTAAGAATCTAATCAATTTTTGTAAAACCATGTTATAAGTCTAATTTTTTATTATAAATCTAATTTAAACTTACAAACTCTCAACATCTCCTGTCACATTATGGTCTACAAATATTATAATATTTTGTAACTTCAATTATGGCCTTCCAAAATCAAATATATGAAAGCAAATAAAAATTATAAAATCATAAAAATTGACTATTAAAATTCACTCATTTAATATTTCGATATTAGAACCAAATATATGCCATATGTATAAATGGATCACTAGTATGTCTTTGCTTAATTAATTACTGATTAGCTAATAATTTCAGTATAATTTTTCGCTTGATATGCTCTTATTAAGTGAGAATAATTCTCATTTCAATGTGTAAGAATTATATATTTGAGTCATAAATAATATAAAGACGGTGAAAATAAAAAAATATTTAATGATCACATAATCTATTAAAAAAAGCGTGTATAATGTTTTAGTGTTGTATATTTAAATATAATATAATCACGTGTACTAAAGTTCTTCGTCTCTCACAATAAAATATTAGCTTTAAATAAATTTACTCATGCTGTTTTATTTTTATATTTTTCGTTTGTCATGTCTAAATAATTGCATAGTATAAAATAACTACTATTACATTAAATGTTTTTAAAACATGTTTTTAAATTTTTGGTTTGACCCAAAGGATGTAAAATTGATTGATTTAAACGTAACACTCGACATACTATAAATTTTATTTATTATATGTATTATCAATTTGTACTATTTTATTATATATAAGGTTCATAAAAAAGTATCATTAATTAAAATAAATTTTAAATATATATTGAATGAATAACAAAAAAAAAAAACTCAATTTTTATAAAGTAATATTTAGCTTACAAGCTTAACTCCTCAAAGTACAAAAACATGTACTCTTATATTAAGCATATTAGCACTAAATTTACATTTCAAACACAAACACAAATATAATAAAATAAAGACATTAATGTAATTAAAAAATACATTTAAGTTTATAACAACTACAAAATTATAGTCATTCATCAAATATATACATACATTACAAAATTATAGTCATTCTATCCGAGATTCATTCATCAAATATATACATACATGTATGTAAATTATATCACACATAGGTCTATATAATAAATTATATTTATTAACGGATATTTTTTTATATTTTTCAAAATACTTGTATTAAGTCTTCTCACCAGAATATCTAAGTATATATTCAAACTTAAATTTCATGTAATATAAGTAAATTTATAACATTCAATATCTAGTACTAATGATGTTAAAAATGTAAAATAAACTCTCTCAACTTCTCACCACCTAAAATTTTAATCTATATGATTTAAACATTCAATAAAGTCAGTATATATTTATATATAAGTTTCACTAATTAATACATACATTAAAAAAAAGTTTACATATCATTTTAGATTTGTAAAATTTCATTGGATATATTTTAACCAATCACATCATTTATTAACATTTTAACATGATCATCATAAATCATTTATACTCTAAACATTTAATTAAGACATAAAAATTTAAGTCAAACAATATTTTTTTTGAAGAATGTATTCTTATTTGACCAGAAATTAATTTAAGAATAAATGCAATTTTCTGCTCTGTTAACATTACAAATGATGAAAACTTGACTCATTCATATTTTTTTTTTCAAGAGAAAAAATATCACTTAAAAAATATAAAAAAATAACAATTATGCAGAAAATTCCAATCATACCAAAAATCCACCAAGAATCATTTTCAACATTTTTTCTAAAAGTTTTAAGGTGCTCACTTACAACTATCCAATAATCTACACTCATACTTTAATATTTCTAACTAAAAATTATTATATAAGGTACAATATAACATTTCTATATTAACTGAATTCCATACATACTATCTTAATACTCTTACCAAATTCTTTCAATTTCAATATTAATATATTATTAAAGATATCTTACTTTAAAAGAACTTTAACTATAAAGATCACAAAAAGTTGGAAAAAGTCCAAAATTCTAGATATTAACACAAAGAGAAAGCTTCAGACAAAAACTAAATTAATTAAAATAATAATTTTTCCTAACTAATCAATCAAGATAGATCTCTAACAGAATATAGAAAAAAAATAATCAAAAGATTTTTACAACAAGAAAGCACTTAATGTTATTTGAATGTTGATCGTGATAAATACTAACTCTGTCAGCTATTACAACACAGGATGTGAAAAAAAAAATAAGAATTGTAGTTAAAATATTTGATAAAGATGAGAGAAAAGAAAAAAAAATTAATTTGATTTGCATGAAAAAGAAGACAGAGTAAGACTTTATATTAAACAGTATTCATTTTTTTAGTAAAAAACAATTTAGAAAATTTACATTTATTTGCCAACCCAATTTCACAACACATTTAATACATCTCAAAACTATACTTTGACAAACCAATTGTCACAGTTAAAACCTCTTTCTATACATCTAAACTACATGCATTGTCACATTACACTGTCACACTTAGTTCTGCGTAACTAATTAAAAAAAAAACAAAAACTTTCACGGTCTAAAATGGGGAATTCAACCAATATTTTGTCACATTTATGTATTTATGCACTGTGGCAACATAATAAAAAAATCTGAACGATTGCACAAGGAAGTATTACGATAATTAAAAAGAAACTTGTTAATGGGTGTGTTAAGTAATATCCTTCAAAGAAAAAGGAGATTCTAATTGTCATACCATAGTTTTTTCAAAGTCATAAATTAAAAAATTTTAACACAGTTCAAAAGTGTTAAAAGCAATTAATTAACTAGTAAAAAAGAAAATTATTTCTCCAAAGAAATCAACGGTGCATGCATGCTCACTGTCCAACACGTCTGATGATAAACTAACTCCACTCGTGAATGTGCTTCTTTTAAGTCTAGTTTTAGTTGTTTACAAAAAAAAATAAAAAAAATACAAAAAAGCTATGTCTAATTACATGTCTTTTATAGATGATATTTTTTTTAATTCAAGACAGATTGCATGTTTTTAATAGATAGTATGATTTTAACTAAATAATGAAAACAGAGGAATTAACTTCAAACTCTCTTTGAAGGCAAAATTTGAAAATAGAATTTTTACTTTCGTAGGAATTAGTTAAAGCATACATATTGCAATTTTAGAAAGAAAAAAGACAAGGTATTGAAATCTAAGATTAGAGAAGATGTCATTCTACAGGTTTCGAAGTTTAGATACCTGAAAGTAAAAATCCAAAAAGGATAGAAATTAGTGGAAATGCCTTGCACAAGATACAAACAGGATAAAGTAAACAATTAAGATGCATTAGGCACAGTATCTAAAGCACTAGTTGAATAAGCCAATTGCATATTGTCAAAACAAAGATATTGAGACAGTTGTTGATAGATCTCAAATTAAATATTTCTAAGGATTTGGACTTAACAAAGTTGAATTGGCAGTTAGATCATGCAATCCATGTAATTAACCATACCTAAAAGAATAAGGTTTTGATACATAAATGAGTTTTTTATTTCTTTCCACATACTTGAGGATTCAGTTTTCATTTAATAAATTGTTTTAAGTACAGTTATGTCTGCTTAAGCTATAAACTAAAAAATTATGTTAATATAATTGTGTTCCATTTATATTTGACGAAGTAATATACTTTTAGTACAGTTATGCATCCCAATAGCCAAGAAAGCCTAAGTGTCGTATCATGTGTAAATCAAAGTATAAGTGTATGTGTGCTCAGCTGGCACAAATTTACAGAGCTTGCACACACTTCCTTTTAATCTGCCTGCTACAACTGAACTACTTATTAATACAAAATCAATGGCTGAAGAATTCGAATGGCCTAGAGTCTATTTGCGCAACATTCTTTGTCGCATGGAACTCAAATAAGATGCATCTGGAAGTCAAATGAAGGATCATACACTCTCCCTGGTCCCGTCTTCAGGTGCATTACCATCTTCCCTCCAACTGCCCAACTTAACAATGTCCTCAACAAGTATTTTCCCATCTGTAGCGACAAAAAATTATATCAGTAATTACAGTATTCATGAACTGATTTTCGTAATAAATAGGAAGTTTGATAAATATCGTCACTAAGTATATTATAGTCCCATAACTTCAAAACAGATAAATTTCTTAGTCCAACGTGCTCAGGAACACAAACCCAAAGGAAATTGACAAAACAATGTTGCCAATATACTTTATTCAAAAAAATAATTAATATACAATTTGCTCCCATTTCAGTTCATGGACATTCATATAAAACAGTCCTTGATGAAATTGTTTACAAAGTTGATAACTTGGCAGGGTAAACCAATTAATTGGAGAACAATTTGAATAGGCACATACTTTAAAATGAAAAAGGTAACACAAGATTTAAGAAGTGGCAAATACTTGTTTAGTAACATCTAAAAAGCAGTCATTTTAAAAGTTTTATAACCTACTGAATAATACTTTAATGGCTAACAATCCCGCTAAAATTCAGAGCAAACTTCTGGTTGATCTATCTGCGATACTGTTCTGTCACCTATTGCTCCAAGGTGAAATTCCAAGAATATTTCACTAGAATTAATTTTATGCGCATAAAGAAACAAAACTATTTTCAAATACACTACAGAGCAAACAAAATGAAGACTTGATAACATTAGGAAAAGTATTAGATTTATGCATGGGATAGAAATCACAGACCTCTATCTTTGGAAAGATTACTGACAAGTTCTTGGATACCCTCCTTGCCCAATGTATCCTTTAAGTACATTGCAGCAGAGGCTACCTCCTCAGGAGTTACTTTCCCATCATAATCTCTGCAAAAAGGCCCAAAACAATTCTTAATATATGCACAGAAGTTATTACAAACGTAGATTGTCCTAATAAAGTACAAAATTTGCATAGGTAGGAAATAAGAAAATCATGATCGATCAAATTTATCTTGTGAAATAATAATCACACGCTGACATCCCAAACATGAGTTAACTTCTAAAACAAATGTGGAAATGTATTCTTCCCAATTGGAGTTGATTGTTAAGCTTTCAACTTGGAAAATGAGTTCAGACAACTATACCTCTTGCATTCAAATGCCAGCATATTATAATCGTTATCATCTAGAATATAATGAAAATGTATTCACATCTTTCTCTTGTAATACAACACAAATTAAATTGTAATATAACACAAATACTTCATAGATTATAAAGCACAACCAAATAGTGCCATCAGAGAAATTGATCAATTGTGAAAAGCCTTAATCGAAATTGAGAACAGCCTCACTTGGCAGTTATATTCAAATAGAAAGAGCGGGAGAAAGATAGGTACGGTATCTTTGGTGACAAGTCTTTGAATTCTTAATAAGTTCTATGTATTGAGGCTGTATATGCAATAAGATGCTTATTCTTGCTGCTACACTTCCAGGTTCAATCCCTAGAAAGAACCCCCTTTTTTCACCCAATTACAAATAGCTTGCTTCAAATCGCCATCAAACAGTGATCACATTCTGTGGCTTAATCTATCAGTCTATCTCCTTCTTTTTTAAGATTCCAATAACAAAAGAGAACATTCCATGACAATAGGACCTAGGAAGAATCCCATCCAATAGCGAAATGTGATCTAGCAACTAGAAAGATGCTAGTACCACACTCTTTTGAACACATTTTTTATTATTTGTTGAAATTTAATGGAAACTACAAACATTTGCCAGTCTCACTTTTTATTTAATGAGATCTACTCATGATTTTACCGTTTCCAATCAATTTTAACCAATAGTAGAGTGTGTTAAAGAGTGCGCTACTAGCCTCAAAGCAACTACGTCAAATTATTCCTGTTCAGCAAACTTGAAGCAGTATATTCAATAATGCAGTGGTAATCGCAGATTGACAGTTCAACTTCCACTAAACTGAATTTATGCAAATGCACATATTTCACGTTATCAAAATCTGATAAGATTAACAAAGCATGACCAATATAAACACAATGTTGAAGAGCCTTAGCTCAAAGAAGGCACCATGTCCCTTTACTACTTGATCATAGGAACCATCTCAGCCAGGCCACTTAGCCTACACATTAGCATAACCCCCACCCCCTTCCCGAAAAACAATGTTGAAGCAAGTGCATACCTGTCGAGCAGCCTCCAACGGTCACCAATTTTAGCATCCACATCATCGATTTCCTTCTCGAGATTTTGAAGCATAGCATCAACCTGACAAATTTTAAATAGTTACAGATTAAAATGTAAAATTAGTTTCTAGTTTTTCCCTAATAATAGATGAAAGATGTGGGTCGTACTCTCTCAATGAGTGCTGATGACACCTTATCCCCTTCACCAGACTCAGCAGCATGGTCATGTTCCTCTCGGGCAGCTTTATATGCCTTAAAGGCATCTTTACCATCTGAACCCTCCTTCTTCACCATGCTATTATAGAGTTCTATCTGGACACACAAAACAGCCAATGATAAGGATGGGTAACGGATTAAATATGGCAGGCGTACACAGAGTGGCGATCAATTTACAGTGTCACAATACAAAGACAAATTCAAATGCAATGCACATTATAAGGTACATAATTCACCCTCACTATCACTATTGTCAAAAATGCGACCTTTTGACAGTTTCAGAAGAATTATTTGTAGAATATTGCTTGAATACATTGATAATAGAGAGAGAGAAACATTTGATAATAGTAGTATTATAGTATTAATTTATAACATATGAAATTTTATATAGGTAATATTGTTGTATTTTTCTATGTAAATAAAATTTTAAGATTAATTTCTTGTGTTTGTTATTGTCTTTGACTATGCCAGCTACCAAAAATTGTCTAGGTTTGCCACTAACACCAAAAAAATATTGATACAATACAGTTGCACAACATGAGAACTTCTTACAAGAAAAAATTACTACTTGAAATATCACAAATTATTCTGCATACTTTTCAAAGCCAATCGAAATTTTTAAAAATATGTCATAAAGGTTAATGTTTTACTTATTTGCAAATCATATTGAATATGAATTTAATGTTTCGATGGAGTCTAAAATGTTCTTAGACAAATATAAAATTTTAAGAGTATGATACATACTTCAATCAAATGTAAGATTTTAGTGAAAACTCATCTTATAGAAAGTTATTCATTATACAGACACATACTACTCTTTTTTCCTGTGCCTTCATTGATAGATATTATCACTCCATCTTTCTCGTTTTAGACCAAAAGGAAGAGACATGGAGCTTAAAAAGGTGGAAACATCTGTTAATGTGATTCCATGAACAACAAATTGCAAATGATATTATATAGTGCATCAAAACTTTCAGCATACCCAAAAAATATATTCAAGGCAATCTACAGAGGATGTAAAGAAAATGATAAATACAGAAAGTTCAAATATACCTCTTTATTAACCAGCCTAAGAAAATCTTCACGCTCTGTACTTACAGACTGCCAACAGATATAACCACACGTTAAACTGCTTGCATATTATTTTAGTATACATTGTGCAGAATCAAAAAGCAATTCACCAAATCGGAGGAAGTGAATATTTTAGACATCAAATTCTCACCGATGCGGAAGCTAAAACTGCTAATGCACGACTAATTTCACACAGCTGCTCTTTGTTTTCCACTGCTCTGTCTCTGGCGAGTTGGTGAGCCTCTTTTGCTGTAGAAATATTCATCTCTTTCAGGGCCTTATCGTCTTGACTAGAACTACTCTCCATCCTTGCTTGCACCACCTCTTGTCTCTCCTCCTCCTCCTGCATTTTATTTGTAATACTGTTAAGTATTGCACTTTTGGAAACATGGAATCACTGATCAAATGAAAATTACTTAATTTTCAGCAATAGTTATTTAAACCTAGAAAATGAACTATATGGTGAATTCTAGCATATCAACACCCAATATTTTATTTTGTTAAACTGACTGATCAGACTAAAAATGAATTCTGCAAAAAAAACACTGAAATGATTCCTTTTTGGTCACTGGTCATTTAGTACTTTTTAGTGGATTCTTCATTCTTCTCATATGAACCAGAGAAAATAGCAAACACTATAAACAGAATAAATTTGACCATATCATCCTAATGCAACAAAGATACCTTCAAACAGGACAAGTATCAAGAGCAATGCGTTTCCATATTTTACCTTAATAAGTTCTTCTTGCATTTCAAGGAACTCCAGTTTCCTCCTCCTCTCTGAGACAGAATCCCCAGAGGGTAAAGATGTAACCTGTATAGTATCCACAACCTCATCGGGAAGAGAAGAAAGTGTAGCCTGTACAGCTTCTTCTGGTTTCAATTTCCCAGACACAGTGAATGACCTATAAATCATATCGAGATTTCCAAATGCATATCAAACAGGTTTATTCTTTAACGTATAATTTAACCCTGCCATGGGAGGAAGCATTAGTAGATTACCTTGAAAGTATCAAAAGGGATGATGGCACAGAGTGATTCAGAGATAAGTCGAGCCAATCTCGAAGCTGTAAAGACAGGCTCGCAAATTTTAGAATAGAAACACCAAGGTAACATGATATTAAAGAAAACTGACGTTTTAATATCCTCATCAAGATCCAGTACTCAAATAGAACAAATATTCATGAATTATGCCCAACATAACCTGTTGGCGCATTTCTTCAACAGAAAACAACCCAAGCATGCCTCGCTCTCTACAATCTTCCCGAAGTTCAGCTTCTGAAAGAGAATCCACACCTTCTGCTTGAATCAACTTATCATCTTCCTTAATCCTAAAAAGGGCACATGTTGCAAGTAACACAGTTACTAGGTATGTTGAGTTAAATGGTAAATTTAAGAAAAGGTGAAAAAGAAAACTATATTTCAGGGTTGTTGTTTCTAATGATGCTAATTAAACTATTATAGTCATAACACCAGAAAATGGATGCAGCAGCAGATAATAGCAGTTTGAAGAGTTATCTTAACTACCTCCAAACCGAGATTTGTACCAAATATTTAGGGCCATAGTGGTAGTTTTGTGGAGATCAAGCCTGAGGTCTTAAATCCATTTCCTTACAGATCAAAAGCTTTTGATAGATGGCTTGTAAATCGTTCAGACCAAAATGATGAGGAAAGGAAATAGTTCCTCTACTCTCTTTTTTTCTATATAAGTTTCCTCTCTAAACAATTCAATCTAAAATAAATTGAAAAAAACAATTCTTTTAATAATTTAAATGATTAATCATGCATGATGATACCAGTTTTCAAATGTTAACAGAGCAATAAACTCCAATCCAAACATTAGTCCAACCCAATTGAGTACCAAAGGTAGCATCAATGGATTGATGAAGAATTTGATCTTTGATTGAGCCCAATGACATTATTTGATTCATGAAGTCAAACCTGTCAGTCAAGCAAGGCTTTGGTTGGGATAGTCGTTGTAGCCACAACATACAGGAATACTTTTATTGTATTCAGGCTTTTTGTACTTATATTTAAATAATTAATATGCATAAGATTATTTGTTATCTTATTTTTTACCCTAATGATAGTAAGGGGAGGTAATCATTTCTAATAACAAGGTATCTTTTACAATTAGAATTTTTTTTATTTTTCCAAAATGTGATACAGAAAGATAAAACCCCAAGTTGCAATTAATAGTGTCAAACAGTAAACTTGCATGATAAAATGCATCTTACCTTCTTAAATGTTTTCTTAGCATATAGCGCAAGTATGCATCAGTGCCAAAAGGGCTGATTCCCATGTACTTGCACATATTGACTAATCGTGGCCTACAAGCAGTAAAGAGAGAATGGAAGTCATGATACCACCTCACAACTGAGAAAAACAGCATGTTGAAGTCAAACAGGGTCAGGAGACCGACCTGCTTATATTATCTAGAGTAAGTTCATCGTTAAACAACTTAGCAAAGCCCAAAATTTCCTCATTAGAGACAGTTGCACCTCTTCTAATCTGTAGAAAGGAAATAAAGGGTACAAATGACTAACCAAGGAAAAAACTTCAGCAAGAAAGATACAAAAACAATTGCTTGAACTAAATTTTTAACCATGTTTAAAAATTCATCAAGATCTTCAGCTGTTTTCTTTAGTTCTCCACTTCGGGAGTTCTGAACTTCTTTTGCCATTTCTTTGACTGTATCCTGAAGGAACCTTGCATACTCTATTCTTGCCTTGAGTCTCCTTTTCAATGCTTCCTACACATTGCGCAACCGAGTCACACAAACAACCTACTGTGGGCAATCAAATCCCACACGTTCACGCTAACTGAATTTGGAAAATAAATGCACACACACTCCAAATAGAGAGACAGAAAAATGGTTTCTAATCAGGATCATCAGTATTTGTTACCAGCAGCCACCAGAAAACATAGAACATGTACTAGGATTAGCTCATATATAATTTGTAACCAGAGATGCTGATTTTAAGGTGTTTTGGAAGTTTGGTTCTGGAATAGAAAGGGAACAATAGTTTTTTTTATTTCTAAAAGATATTCTCTCTAATTTGATAGCTTTTTAAAATAAAATAAAATGATGGACTAACAGCATACGTCCTAAAAATTCTTGATAATTTATTACCTGTTCTTTCATCTTGTCTTGAAATGTTGAGGGCAACATGTTAGGGAATAACTTTAGAAACACAGGCAGGAGGAATTCCATAAAGGGAACAATAACGAAAACTGCAAAAGGAACTAGCCTAAAGATATCGGCAGTAGTCCGTGTCAGTTGCTGCCGCTCCCTTCTGGAGAGACTCTTCCCACCAGCAAGCTTCAACAACAACCTGGAACTGATCCTCACATCAGCCCAAAGCAGCTTAGAACCCAACCAATAATGCTGTAACGTTGATACAAATTCCCCTTTCCAGTGAACCAGTTTTTTTGCCCAGTCCTCCCTGTAGCAGCAACAATCAGCAAACCAAAACGCGAAACCATTAAAGAATAAACATTTCACTATTTCAAATTTCAATCTAACAAATTCCGAAGCGTTGGCTAAAAATTTTACACTCAAAACACAAGCATAAGCTCAATATAAGCTCAATTTAAAACCAAATGCAATTCTCAAAAGTAAATGCAAAAATTAGCAAAACCTAAACACCAACTCGCCATCAATTAACGAACAAACATTTCACTGTTTCATATTTCTTTCTGCAACAGCAATTACAGCACAACACTAGAATTTCAAAAGTCTCAGCGCCAATTTCTTTACTCTAAACACAACCATACCTTCAACTTAAAATCAAATACAATTTTAAACACCAAATGGAAGTACTACAAAACCTAAACACCAAATTACCAACCATTAAAAAACAAACATATCACTGTTTCAAATTTCAATCCACATCAGCAATCGCCGCCACAATACAATAATTTCAAAACCTCAGCTGCAATTTCCATACTCGAAACACAACCGTAACTTCAATCTAAAATTTCAAATTAAACGTAATCCTCAACAGTAAATCCAAATTCGTGTAGTTTAATGAGCAATAACTGCGGACCTACTCATAGATGCCACGGCTCGCAACGCAGGACCGATTCCCAAAAAAGCAGTCCACACTCTCCGCAAAACGCTTTGCACTTCCTTCTGCGACTCTTGCGACCGCTTCGCCATGGCTTTGGCCTTCGCAGTGGTCAAGCCTTCAACAGCCTGATCACACTCCTCAGGAGACGCTTCTTTCCGCTTCTTCGCCACCGCCTCATCATTCTCCTCCTGCTCATGATTCTTCGCCGCCGCCGACTGCGTCAACCACCGCACACCTATAGGCGAATTGAATCCCGAAAAACTGTCACGCGGAACCGCACTCGCGAATTTTCCTAATCCAAATCGATTGCACAAGTCTCCATACGGCGTCGTTCCGTGCTTACAAGGAACCGGAGGAGTCGTCGTAGCTACAGCATGTTGCAGATAACGAAAAGACGAAGTCGAAGAAGGAAAACCGTCATTGACGTATGAACGGAGGAAAGTCTTCCTCCTTCTGAGAATCGCTCGCGACGCCATTTCCGAAACGCCACAGTAGAAAGTGAGAAACAAAGATCGAAGAAACGATCAAATGAATGAATATTTTGTTCTTTTACAAATATAACTGACTTCGAATTCCTTAGATCTTCTTTTTTTGTTTATTGCATGGCCAGAAGGAATTCGGTTAATGGTTGAAAGGAGAGAGCGTGATTGAGCTTACTTATGCGGGCGAGGAAGACGGAGAGCGAATAGGAAGAAGAATAAACAAAAAGATTTGTAATGTAAGAGTTAGGGTGTTAGAAAAGTATAGAAGAGGGGTTTAAGGTGTTTTTGTTCACGAGCTCTATTCCACTTTTGCCCCTCTTACTTACATCTTTTTCCATTTTCTACCGTTTCAATTCTTGCTGCTTGACTTGTTATTTACGTTACTCGGGTCTCAATATTTCTTCTGTTTGGTTTAGGGTTTAGATTTATTCTAATAACTTTTTATTATAATAATAATAATAAATCAACCAATCAGTAATTTAATTACTATACACTGTTTCTTGTCAATAAAAAATCAGTATTAAATAATTAGTATAAAATCAACAAAATTGTTATGTATAATAACTTTTATTTGATAATGATATGAAATTATTTTACACTGCTACTATTTGATAATGATATGAAATTATTTTACACTGCTAATAATAATTAAAAATTGGGGAAAAATTGAATGATTTATGAGAAAAAAATAATGAATTATATAAGGTTGAATATAAATTAGTTTAAAAAAATATATTAAAGTTTAATGGATGTTTATTGTTATCAGTAAATAAAAAAAATGAAATTCTTTTAGAAGATACAGTTGTAAATCTTAAATAAAAATATAGATAGTTTATTTTATAGATTTAAAAATAGATAAAATAAAAGGAAAAATATTTTGCAGTAAAAAAACTTTATTAAAAATAGAATTAAAATTTGGAAGGTTTATTTTTAATTTGTACCATAGAGGAAGGTGAATAAAAATATAGTAAGGGGAGAGTCATTTATTCTTCTTAAATTTATATAAAACTAAAGTTATGATTATTAATTGTTTTAAATTAAAATGAAATAAAATTGTTGAAATATTTTCTAAAAATAAATATTAATTAAATTCTTTAAAATTTTTAATTAAAGTTAATTTATTTAGTGTTAATATATATATATATATATATATGTGTGTGTGTGTGTGTATATATATATATATATATATATATATAATGATAAAGAAAACAAGTGCATAAATATATTATTTGGTTTAATAAAAATTAAATATATAAATTATAATTTTTGAAACGTAAAATTAAAAGTAATGATAATTAAAATGAAAATGACGTAAATAAAAAATGTTAAAAATAAAAAAGAATAAATAAAAGATATCCTAACTATAATGAATGATTCTAATTAGGAAATCAAAGTAAAAATTGTGTTATTTAGATAATTTATTTTAAATAGTGTTAATTACGTGAGAATTAAAATAATTCAAAATAGTTCCTATACATTAATAAAGAAATCATTGTGACTAAATTGATGAATTTTTAAGACTATAGGGAGCAAATTTAAGAGAGAGAAAGAGTGATTTTTCCGAAACCAAATTAATGGCTCATTATGTTAATTTCAGTATTAGTGGAGATTCGAGTTAACATTTGTCATTTTAAGCAAGTATCGTCTATATTTAACATTGAAGAAGAACTAATATGGTTTATTCTTAGTTTTAATACTAGTGGAGCATTGTACATTGACTTTTCTCATTTTAAGACTAGTTTTATTTATATTTATATAGGAAAGATATGGTAATTACTTGCTTTATATTTAAATAAATTTCTTCGTAATCATTATAGGATAGAAAAAGAGAAAGAAAAAAATTAATCAATTCCTTCCCGAACTAAAAATAGTTTATATTAAATTTAAAATATGAACTTATAGCAACTATATAAGATAATTTTCACCCATTAGTTTATGTATAAATTAATCTATCTGGAAAATTCAATTTTTTTTCTTTATCGTGAGACCTTTTGAAAAAGGTTTATCGAAACATATGATTCATTAATCAATTTCAACTAGTTATGATTTAATATAAGTATGATAGTCGTAAATTTTAGATTACGACTACAATATTAAAATAGAAAAAGTGTAGAGCACAATTAGTTTAGTTTGAGAACTCGTTAGTATAAAAAGTAAACAAAGGATCACACGTTCTAATGCACCAAAATAAGAAGCAGCATTTTGTAACTTTAGTTTTTGACCCTGAATTGCATTAAAAGTCCTTTTATCTCTCTCTCTATATCGTTTCTCTTTCAAGAGAATGTTTATAGAATATTCGCCGTTTTATTCTTCTATCTTCCTCACTTTATTTTTCCGTAGTTTTTTTTTTTTCTTTCCCACTTTTAACCTTACGTACAAGATTGATTATATGTGTTTTTAAAGTACGCTAATTTTGAAAAAAATAATTAACTAAACTGTGAATTTTTTTCTTGCAACATAAAATCATACAAATTAATACGAATATATTTATAGTATTTATAAAAAATCATGCATGAAAGTATGAGAACATTATAATAATTCTTAACAAAATAAATTATTTAAAATAAATTAAAATGTCAAAAGAAACATATAACTTTTTTAAATACGTAATTATCAAATTTCAAGTTCTCATGAAGTACCTATGACGGCTTCTTCTTGCACTCTTATAATATCTTCCTGCACATCTACAAATTTCAAAATTCTAATTTTAGACATGTGAAAAAGACAGATTTGTCTTCGGTGTAAGAAAAATAGGTTACGGGGGCAGTGGTGGGCAGTGATGAAGGTTTTTGCAAATTGCAATTATATGTGGAGGTTGAAGGTTGTAGCAATGGAAGTCAGCGGTTGAAGAATGTTGGTGGTGCTGGAGCGGCGGTCATGGAGAGAGTTTTGGGTTGATAGAGGCAATGTAGAGAAAATTTATGTAAGTCATTTCTCGACTTACAGATTTTACAATTTGTAAGATAATTTAAAAAAATAAAATAAGACTTACAGATTACAAAATTTGTACTGACTTAAAAATTCCGTAAATTGTGTAATGACTTACTGATTTTACGATTCATAAAACATTTCATTAAAAATACATGCTTACAGATTTTATAATCCATAAGTCTTTATTTTAGAGATTCTACAATCAATAAGTCATTTATCGACTCACAAGTAAAGAAAAACATTAAGAATCTTGGATTGCAGAATTCATAAACCATTTTATAAAAAATACATACTTATAGATTCTGCAATCCTTAAGTGAATGGGATGAAAGGTATTATTGTCTTAAAAATCTTATTTTAGAGGCAAAATAGTCATTTCATATTTAGTATTGAGTACAAGCACATTTAGTATTGAGGTACAAGAAGATACTATGAAGTTGCAGGAAGAAACTATTTATCCTTGTTACTATCTTACATTTATCCATAAAATAGTTAATTTTATCAACCATTTTCAATTCAATTAGTTAAAAACATCAACTTTCAGCTGGATTAACTTCTCAGCTTTTATTTCAAGGGCATCTAATTAAACCATTAGGGACAAAACCCAGATTCCACACAAGGCACACAACATATATTGTGCAAAATGATGATGCAAATAGAAGCACGTAGTAGTCCATACATAAGTATAGAAACACACTTTTATTAGAAAATTTCTGAGAATAAATTTTATGTCGTTTATGGTACATTGTACAGAGAGGAGCTGTTCCAGAACCTCTAGTGGGCCGGGTGGAACCGTGGAAAATCATTTTCACGCTCGAATCCAAGCTCAGGTTAATATTATTCGAATTCTATAGTTATTAATTGCAATGGCTATTAACGGTACACCAACACCAACACGAAGCTCACAAATTGGTTTTGAGGATGCCACCTGAACTTGATGTCCTCTTTGCCACGTAGCATGTATCCTGTTATTTATTTCCTGCACGCATTGAAATGTATCATGGTAATGCCAAGTTTTGAAGTCAGCAAAGAGAGTTCATCAACAAGTACAATAATAATATTAGACTTTTCGCAACTAGCATTGATAAAATTGAACTAAAATGGTCCGAGGTAAGCCTCCCTACCACAGACACGTACCACAAGGGATGATTGTTCTTAGCATTTCAAGGTACAATCACTCAAGTAAATAAGACTTTAGAAGGATGTATTCAGTCTACGAAACATACCAAGGAAGCTTAAAAGTATCTTTCCACCATCCTTGTTTTGAGCAATTTGCAACAATTTTGTTCAACCGTACAATGACCTGAGAAAATGTTGGCCTGACAACAGGAGTTGGATCCCAACATTCCTCAATCAACCTGCATAAACTACGATAGTTAGACCGTTTTAAAATTAAACTGAAGCTTGAAGACCTAATTTTAAGTTTGAAATAGACTAACTCTTTCAGATCCGGAGGATAATGTTTTGTTTTGATCTTGAATGTCGGTCTTTTCCCCTCTAAGCACATCATTTTCACTACCTCCTCAGAGGACTTGGGATGGAAGGGATGTGTACCCTCTAACATCTGGGTCCATAAATGATAAATTGGAAAAAGTGTTGAATTTCAACTAATAGACAATTAATATGAGGAATACAGTGATCAACTAATAGACAAACCTAAACTTCAAAACAATTAAATGAATCTAGAAAATCTACAAAGCCTTTTTCAATGAAAATAGAAGTGCATCAGTCATCTTAAGGAACTACAACGTGGCAAAACATACGAAGAAATGTCAAGAAAATGTTGTCAAATTTATCATCCTTCCCCTCAGCACCCAGCTCAAGCCCCTTCTGAACATCATCAACTCGTGATCTCAGCTCTAAAAATGCCTGTAGGTTGAGTGCATACAACTAAGCTAAAAACTAAAGCTTATAACTGTTCAATGTAAAACTCACATGTTCTAAAGGCAAAAGGCTGACACAAAGCAATAAAAACAAGAATCTTACCACTAGAAAACTAATTAATCTGACATACGAAACATCGTAACAGATTGGCATTATTATATGTTACAAAAATTAGGTACCTCATATATGATGAGACCAAAAGAATATGCATCCACACTTCTATCAAACACTTCATCTTTGTAAATCTCCGGTGCCACGTACAAGCCTACAATGAATACAACCAAATCATTATAGAACCACGAAATATACTTTTGTTTTAGCAATTTTAATCTGTAAATATATCGCTTAATCTTTCTTGAAATGCTAATCCGTTTTCTTTACATTTTTTCTACAAAGCGTGCATTTTCTCTTACATATATATTTTGCATTTGTTGGGCAAAGGGACCATGGTTTAGAGATGGAACAAGTATCGAACCATCAGTGAGGAAAATTACTCTACAAGTGTTAAATTATTTGTATGTGAATGTTATCATAATGGCAGTTTCACCTTTTGAAATCTCTACCGTTATTTAAAGAAAACTCCCCACTTTATTGTCCAATTTTTGCTTCCACCAAAATCTCTCCTAAAAGTTAATATGAAGTTTGTCTAAAAAGACCCTAGACCTTGAAACTGCATGAACCTGGGTAAGACCATCAAATGGAGGTATGTGCATTGTAAAAAATCTCCATATACCAAATGATGGACCGTCGAACAAAATTTCCCTCTCTATCCCCTTAAGTCCAGCAAGTTTTGACATAGAATTCTAAATGTAACAGGAACTGATTTAAAGAAGTTCCTGGACAGTATTTTATCATTTTTCATGGCCTAAAACCCAAGCTTAGGGCAGCTAATGAGAGTTGTCATATCCAATTTTAGCGGGTATAATTCATCCATGAAAAGGGAATTCCTATTGCAATCACAAATCTGATATGTTCAGCCAGTTGTAATTAAACTGAATCTTGATGCTAGAAAATGGGACGCTGGATTATGAAAACCTTCCAAACACTGAGGAAGGAGAAGAAATGCAACAAATTTCTTTTGAAAATACTCAAAACTTACTTGAAAGATCAATGTTAGGGTCAGGCTGCACCAGCTTTGCTTCATCGGGTGAGATTAGAGAAAATCTCACAGTGCCAAATCCACCTATCTTCAATTGCCCTCCATTATCCACCAAAATATTTCTGGCACCTTACCGAAATTTCATATATTAAAGGAACAGTCATCCCATGAGAAAAAATCTAATTCAAAACGCACTCAGTCATAACTAAACATCAGATTGTATTAAGTGATCTTACTTTGGCTTTAAATCACAGTGAATAATCGGATCTGGTTTGCATTCATGAAGATAGTTCATGCCCCTGCCAACAAAATTATTAGGATAACTTGCATAAACAATCTAGTAGAATTTCCAATAAACTTGTAATCAATTAGTACACTGTAAACTTAGAAAGCTAAGAAAATGACCTAAGGAGCCTTCTAGAAATCAATGACCGTATAAGAGATAATAAAAGCAAGAAAAGGGCATGAAAGTTCTTTCAAAGATGCGTATAGTTCCTTGAAATGGTTACTTGCCTAGCAACATCAAGAGCAAAACGTAGAACTTTTGATGGGGACAAACGCCCTTTCTTTTGGAGATAGCTTGCCAAGTCACCCTGAAAAATCAAAATTGATATGAACAAAGAAAAGTGAGTTAGATACAATCATACGAGAAACTTACTCTGCGAGGACAGAGAGGACAGAGAGGATAAGCTTACCTTAGCATGGTACTCACGCACAATCATCATAGGTATATTTTGGGTCACAGCTCCAACAAACTGGACCACATTGGGATGTCGCACCCTTTCTAATAATGTGAGCTCATGTTTGAAAGCATTTCTGAGTGAATTATTGAAATGGTAAAAAATTAGAGCCAAGGTTGAGTTGTATACAAACAAACAAACAGCAATTCGGGCCATCTACAAGACCAGAAATCAAAGTGAAAAGTAGTGACATATGCAGTCAGACAGGAACTTAGCCAAGCAACATCAAACAACCTGATTGATTGGCAAGAAGCATATCATACAACCATTACAAACATGTTCAATTGCTAAGGTATATACATACATGGTATCAGGATCTGTATAACTGTCCTTGTCAAGTATCTTCACTGCAACCTTTGTGCCATTCCATTTAGCTACTTGATATGTTCCCTGCAAATAGTTGGATCAAACAGCAGTGAAGAACTATACAAACAAGTTTAACACACATCATTATTTAGCTTTACAAATGTCACAAGTTTAAAGATCCGTGAACTCGATCACACAAAGAATCAGCACATTAGGTACCAACAATTAGAAATGAAAGATGGAGGGAAAAAGAATAAAAAATAAGACGGTTGCCAAAGCGAGCCCAGTACACAGGTCACGAAATATGGTATAACAATCATTTAATGGGTGGTCATGCAAATTACATTACTAGAGCAAAATGTTACAGCATATGCACGTTATCTTAGTTGATCAATTTGAAAGTAAAAATGCTCCCCCGGAGTCAGTAGTGTCTCAGTTGCAATTATCAACTTGCATTTTTCATGAACAAATACCATGACCGGGTGGAATCCAGTTGAATAATATCCCAGAAAAGCCATAAATATTAAATAATCAAATAAAATATAACCAAGTGAACATTATTTAATCAGTTCCAACGAATGTAAGAAAGAAAGAAAAAGAAGCATACTTTTGAAATACCATCGCTCTTTCGAACCTGTAGCTCTAACGGGTTGAGTTCATATTCCGGAACTTCACGAGGATTCGCAACGGTCATTGGAGTCTTTCTGGTTTTCTAAACACGTCAAAGATAATTCACCAGTAAGGCGCTAAATTCTATTCGACATATTTACCACCATTTATTGATCCATAACAAACAAATAACGGTAGCACAATACCGGCACTTTAGCTCCACGAGCCTTCAACATGTAATAAATCTCTGTATTTCCATAATATTTGGCATCAGCTGCCGCCTGCACATCCACACATCCATCACCACTTAACACAGAAAAACAAATCAATTTTAACCTTAAAGCAATAATTATTCTTATGCAATAACAGAGATTTATATGTTAAATTAAATTAATTTTATAATAACTATCCTATAAAATCAATAAAACACTACTTCGATTCATTGACAATTTTTAAAATTATGATAATAATAGATTTAATTGTCATGCCCTTTTTCCATTATCAAATCTGCAACCAAATCGAAATTGAGCATTTCGTGGTTTAGAAATACCGAATCCTGCAAGGCATTTATTCCATGTCACGCTTTCTGGGGAAAAAAGAACACATTAGGCGGAAGATTTTTTAGGTAAGTGTCATGTTCGAGTTAATGGCTTTCACATAAACTATCTTTCAAGTCAAAATTAAGTCCTGCCTATCATAATTTTTTATAGACAATATGAAAAAACTCTTCAAACTTTTCGTAATTATTATAAGAAAAATAATTTTTTATATCTATGAAATACGAACTCCAACCCGGAAAAAGTATTACCCGGTTCCAATTATCAAATCCGTTGTGATTTCAGTAAATGTTTTTTTATACATAAACAATTTAAGTATTTTTTATGATCGTGATATATTTTTAATATCTAAAATTTTTAATTGTGAAGAGTTTTTCAAAATTTAAAATCCCATAAACAATGTAGTTCATTACTAGATGTATTGTCTGTGAATTGACTACATTATTTACCTATAAATAAAAATAAAATAAAAAAGATAAATGAACAGTCAGGAGCACATTGTCGTAATATCCATTTAGCACTCTGACTAAAAAAATATAAATAAAATAACATATAAAGACGTTGATAAGATGTTGATAGTGTTTGATAAAACTAGTGGTGTATAAAAAAAGTAGCTAGGACTACAAATAACATGATGATAAAAGATTAGATAATAATTTCTCTTAAAAGAAAGACCAGACCCAACACATGCAATATGTTTGAAGTATAGAAGGCAGGGACACCAAACACACAGAAACATTAAATGTCTAAAACATAAAATAAAATAGATAATATATTCAACTTGTATTAAACAAACCATCTACTTGTTTTTTTCAAACAAACGTTACATAAAGGGCGAGACATTTTATATTACATTTTAAGCTGATTAGTCTAAAGGCATTACGAAAATTATGGAACAAGTATGGGAAATGTGTCTCACAAGTCAAGTTGACAGTTCAAATTATCAGTGCATTTAAATTAAATTAATAATAATAATAAAAATATATATATATATATATATATATATATATATATATATATAAGATAATTAATTCTATAATAAATTAATAACGGAGGAAAGAGAGAGGAAATTACGGTACTGCCCCAGCGATCGCGAGCGTCGATGTTGGCCTTGCGGGTGAGGAGGAGCCGGGCGACTTCGGCGTGGCCTTCGCAGGCGGCGATGTGGAGGGCGGTGCGGCCGTCGAGGTCGATGCTGTTGACGTCGATGCCTTCGTTGAGCAAATCCTCAACTCCCTTGACGTCGCCGCGGCACGCCATGAAGAGCAGCTGCATGGTGGAGTCAAGGTTCTCGGGCACGGTGAGCTCCGCGTGCTCGTGCTCGGGGCTCCGCCGTATCGGATCCAACGACGACTGCCGCCCGAAGCTGAACCGCTGGTTGTTCCGGCGTGGATCCAGAGAGGCCTGGCGCGTGAACTGGCGGCTGAGGCTCCTCCGCAGCGACCCCGACGAGAACTGCCGCGAGATGCCGCGCTTCAGCTGCGCGGCAATGTTTTCCATGGCGGCCGGCGGAGGATTCCGCACCACAAAAACTTCTCACAATCAATGAATCAACAACGAATGAACGAACGAAGAGTGCTTGCGAGCATGCTCTACATGTTGGAACGGATCCAACCTTCAGCTTTGGTTATGCTATTGGAAAGTATGCGAACCGAATCAAAGGAAGCGCGAATCAGCTAGCGAAAATAATAACGCCGAAAACAGTAATAGAATTTCTTTTTTTTTATTTTTGGATTGATCGTTCATTCTCTCATCACTCACACGTTTCCCTTTCACGAGAAAGAAGCCGCGCTTCTCTCTGTCTCTCTCCTTCTCTTTTCCTTTTTCATCAATTCTAATTACACCATGCTCTGCACCCTCTCTCTGTTCATGTGGGTAGGTTTCGTTGACTTACCACGACCTAAATCATTCTCTTTTTTTTTTTTTCATTTCTTCATAAATTAATTAATTCACTTATCTCAATTATTGTTTTTAAAATACTCTTATTTCAAAATAAAAACTTCTTCGACAATTATTCTTCTCACTGTAATTATAATTATTATACTCAGACTTTTGCTTTAAACTACAATTTCTTTTTATATTGTCGTTTTTGTGTTTTAAAAAAAAATATTCCCCTAGAATAAAAAATAAAAAAAATGCATATAGTTACTATTATAACTATTATTTAGCAACGTTGGAAGGCAAAACAGAGTTTTTCATTGGACGTGCACGTGGAACTTTGTCTTCTTAGGAGTTTTGCTGGGCAAGGCTCCATGCAGAAGAATATAGCAATTTTACAAGTACAAGTAGTTTGAATTAATTAACTAATTAATTAGCTCCCCAAATTTGAAACTATGAAATCCAAATTATTATTCCATGGGGTCAGCCACCTTCATTGGTTTTTCAATAAAAAAAATAATAATTAATCCTGTCGGCCCTTGTACTCTTATATTAATTTTGTCTTTTTTTAATCTTTTTAAACACTTAGTCTAATGTTGGCTTAAACTTTTTTACTTAATTTGGCAGATGCTTTTTTATTGCATACCATCAAAATTTTCATTGCTGATACTACAGTAATTTTATTTTATTTTTTGAAATAGTGATCTCTTTATCTCTGATTTCATCCTCAAAAACGCCATCTCCAATAATCACTCCTCACCTAAAAAATAGAAAGGTGGGCATGGTCATAATCCTTGTAGGCCAACCTATCTAAATCATTAAATTTGAAGGTTTTCTTTCTATTTTTCAAGAGACAGAGAAATCAATGGACACCTATGCAAATGTCATTTTGTGTTGTTGTTACTAAAGTTGTGCAAGTTGGATTATCTATCCAATTGAAACATAACACACATAGAGGTATTCAACACTGTCAGCATAAACTTTTTCTCTCTTTGAATGTTTCACGTTTCGTTTCAGAACAATGTTTTGTTTGTTTTCGTTGCTTTTAACAAGGAAACAAACAGTAATGCCATTTTTTTTTGTGGAACACAGTTTAGTGGAAATTAAGCGTGATTGACCTTTTCAAACAAAAATTATACGGGAATAATATTATCCCGTTTCACTGTTAAAAAGATATTGATTGAACTAAAAATATTTTATATTTTTATGTATTATGATTTCTCTCATTTTTTCAACTTTAAATATTGTAATTTAATCTTTTTATTTTATATTTGTTGTGCTCGATACTGTATTTGCCTTGTCTATAACATGTTGTTTGTTTGAAGGAACTGTAAGGAAATTGAGATGGAACATTAAAAATAAAAATGGTTGAGTTGGAAGCAGTAGAAAACCCACAGAGTAAAAAAGAAATCATTATTATGTTAAATAACGGTAAAAAATTATACGCAGTTATATCATCTAGAAAATCGTTAACAAATTACATAGTCTAGTATATGTATGAACGTTAATACATTACATAATCTAGTATCTATGTAGTTAGTCTATTTTACAACACTACCATACAATTCAGTTAACAATTTAGTAGACTTTATCAATTTTTTTAATACGGTTTGATTTAAAACCATCTTTACAATTTTCTACATTTATTTTATATAACATCTAAAACAAAAGCCATGCTTATTATTTATATGATATTTACAAAAAATTATTGTGATTAAAGATTTCTCTCGTGACATTACACATATTATATTGGATCAAATTTTATTCATTATGAACCAAAAACAAATCATATGTATTTGGATGCATTAGAATTATTAACATACCACTCTTACATATAGATGACGTTTCACTGTCCAATGAAATTTCCACAAGACAATGTTTTTAATACGAACATCCTGAAAATTAAAAATAACCACAAACACAGTATTAACAACATACATCATCAATTGCATTAAATCAAATTCTCAATTTAATCAAACGTTGATAATCGAATATCCTCAAACTTCATTCAAATAACATGTTGAGTTATTTTCAATTTTTTCAAGAAATATACATTTTTTATAGTTTGTTTTGAATATTTAGAGGTTAAGGTTTATATAAAAATAAAAATTGTTTAATGGGGATTAATTTAAACACAATAAAATAACAAAGTCCAATAGCAATTTTATGATTAAAAATAAATCTTTATAACTTTGTTTTTTTTTTTTTTTTTCAAAATTTTA
>Ga0209700_100637_pt1 | contig 68310 bp, 29 predicted proteins | sample SiratroredBW_FD_187528 | JGI IMG/M metagenome (GOLD analysis project Ga0209700, IMG submission 187528) | Root nodule microbial communities of legume samples collected from California, USA - Siratro red BW (SPAdes) (version 2) | ecosystem: Host-associated > Plants > Roots > Nodule | place: USA... | reverse complement strand
TTTTTTTTTTTTTTTTTTTTTTTTATAGAATATATATTCTACCATGACATTTTTTTTCACTTGTTTTTTTTTTATCTTAGTTCATCATGTAATGAGAACCGAACCATAATCTTTAAAAAAAATAAAAAAAATGAAAGAAAGTCAATCAAATTTAAGTCTCATTTATATCATAGAAGTTCGAAATGTGTAAGAGTAGTCTAATAAATTTAGTGATATGACCATTATTATTGATCGAAGAGAGTGCAATTTTTCTGATTTTGATTTTGTAAGGAAGTGAAAGAGATAAAAAAAAAGATAGAATGTGGTCCATTCTGTAATGTACAAACAACATAAAAAATATACATAGGACCACCATGCCAATAAATTTCTTTAGTAGGGTTGAGGTACGCACTCGGCTGCACGCCTACAAAGCTTATACAAACCCGAGGACAAAAGCCTCTTAACATTGTTTTCTTTTTATTTTCTCATGCCAACATGGTATTTTTATTTTTGGCTTTTTGCTGCCTCTGGTTGGTAAAATTTATCTTTTAAGTTAATCTATAATCTCTCTTTACTTTGAAAATTGCTACCTCTTGTAGTTCATTTATATGCACACAAGAAAAGTTGTTTTTTTCATAATTAAATTTTAACTTATGTTATCATAATTATCAAAAGGTCTTGTTAGAGCACTGTTCAACTTAATTGTCTTATATAAAGTTTTGACAACTGAAGAGAAGAGCTTATTAAAAGAAAAAAAATCATGCTAATAAATGACTAATAAAATTGTTTTATAAAAATAATCATTAGCAAAATGAATGTTAGACCTAATATCTTAAACAAAGATTTGATTTGATAGATATATTTGAAACAAATGTCTTAATGAGTGACTTTTCATGTTTTGGTTACCCTCAAACTAAGGTGTACATGGTATAAGCTATGTTTAAGATTTAAGGTCTTCTCAAAACAAAAGTATTTTATAATAGTATAATAAAATCAGAAACTATATTTATACTTTTATTTTAAAAGTAAGTTTATCACATGTAATTAAATCTTGAAATAACATTTATCTAAATATACACTGAATATTGCAATTTAATAAAAAGCTAATTTTATTAGATTATAAAAGACATTTAAATCCTAGGTTTTATACTAAGTCATGCTTTGCTATTAAAATACTAAAAGGTAAATATATATGGCTTTTTCAATCACAATAGGATATTAAGGGATCCTGATAGAATTAATGCAACATCTTATACTTATACTTATACTGATCAAATTATCAAAGATATGTTAAGCTTCTCCAGCTTGAAACAAATAAAAAAATAAAGTAATAGTATAATTAAGTTTGAAATATTTCATAAATTCAAGTATTTATTAAAATTTTTTATTGTATTAGGTGTTTAAAATATTTTTTATTTCTATCTAATGTTTAATTTTGTAATGCATAATGTATGACGTGATTTTTATTTAATTTTTGTCTAATTTTTAACTGAACAATCAATTTGTTTATCCTTTTATTATTTTTTTCAAATTATTGATTAACTGTTTTTTTCATTTTAAATATAAGTTGATCAATTAATGGAAGATCATTAAAACAAAATAAACTGATCGATAAATTAAAAATAAAAAATAAAAAAGTAAAAGCAACAACATTTTATTAAATACGAAATCAAACAATCAAATACTTGGATAAAACTAATAAATATTTTGAATCTTAATAAAATAAATAGTTCCAATTATAAATTATCTAAAATTAGAATTATTTTAAAACTCAAACCAAAGAAACCTAAAATGATTTTCCACAATTCTTCAAATTAAATACAAAATTATTCACAATCCTAAGATCACAGCACTTGCAAAATATCCATGAATAAACAATAAGTAAATTTTACACTTGTTCCAACTTTAAAATCTTAGAGGTCCTGCTGGTCTATTCCATCTTCCAAATGAAAAAGAAACAAAAATACATGCAGTATGCAATCAAAGAATCCAATCTAAGCTTAACAACTACATAAACTATTCCATTAACCTTGTGACATCTCTTTCTGTTATCCGAGTTAGAGTCCTGCCAAGATTTTGCCGCTATTGAACTGATAGCTGGGGCTCATTTTGGCAGCATAGATAAATCATCATAAAGAAAGTTCACAACTAGGTTTACTGGTTTTTATTAATTTATCATCCTTATAGAATAATATATATATAATTTTTTTTTTAATTTTTTGATTGATTGATCTCTATAACCGACAATGGGAATTTGCAAGTAGTAAGCTCAATCTGTGTAATTATCTGTATAGAAGTATCTATCTATTTGACAGGCTAGGCATTTATTGGAGGGGTCATTATGTTGTGAATATCTTACAGGGTGATGGTGATGGAATATACATTCATTCATTAGCGAGATACTCACTACTCAGTGGACAGTGGTGATGATGGTACCTGATATAGCGTTTTCAGTTTGCATCTTTCACGAAAAAGCAACAACTATGTAGTACATCAATCTAAATTCGTCTCTTGTTTTTCCCTTCTATAACATTTATATATAGCAACCATTATTTTGGACATGCTTTGAGGGATTACTTGTTTGTATATTTTTTTTTTTTTAAAATAAACTGTCACTGTAGGAACCCTACTTGCAGGAGCCCATTCTTCAGTTATTATTAGTTAGGGAAATTATCAGTAAATACCTTTGCACTTATTGACAAGAGAAAGAGAGAGAGAAAATATGGATACATAGCAGCTGTGTCATATTCATCTACACCATAAATGATTTTTCTACAAACTTTTGTAAAAAAAGAAATAATGTTTCCATATAAATTGTAATTAATATGGGTAGCTTAAGATAAAGCTTTTAGAAAAATAAATCAGAGAAAATTTATAAATTAATTTATGTATAAAACAATTCTAATTTTTGAAATAGATGTGCATTTTTTTTTTTTACTTCAGTAGAGTTTTAACAGATGGTGAAATTCAATGTAATCCAGTCATGAAACTATGTCCTTGTTTGTAAGTATTATTTGGAATCTTATGATGTATTATTTTTTCAAAATAATATTGTAAAGTTATGTTTTCATTGTAATTTGAAATATTGATATAAATTAATGGGCAAGTAATGAGTGATTTCATAGTTTATCAAACGCAGTTTGAGATTGATGAATTATAGGTTGAAATTAATCAATGGATTTTATATTTTTATGGCTCCAGTACAAAAAATGGGATATGAGTAGGTATAATAATAATTTCAGCAACCAATATTCCTATAAATTATTTGTAGATAAAACTAACATGATCAAACAATTAAGCTTTGATGACGCTTAAGGCAAAAAATGTGTTAGTTTAGGTGGTTCTATTAAGACAAATGTATGAATTTAAATTTGCTTGACTATTTTACTAAATTACATATATTAATAAATGAATTCAAAAACATTTGTTTCGAGCGAGTTTACGAGAACTTAATTCAGAAGTAAACGAGTTAGCACAAATTGCTTTTAAGTAAAAATTTTTAAAAGAGAATTTTGAAAAGTCAATTTAAATATGAAGAAAACCTCCATATCAACACAAAATATTTCAGATAAATAATTTTCCTTCTAATTGTTGGAAGGAATACTAGTGAAATTTGAATGATCCTAACAGTTAGATCAATCAAAAGGTTAAATATCAAGCAAAACAATTATATTATTTTAGGCGATGAGTTATATAAAAAATTTGTAGGTGGAGTGTTTCTTTTGTGGGACAGAGGCATATATTGCAATGGCAAAAATTCATAGTGGGATTTATGGATTTCATATGGTTGGAGAAAAAATAAAATGGATCTTGTATGGATAAGGGGTTTTTTTCCCTTCAATTTTAAAAGATCATATTAAATATGTAAGTAGCGTGAGGAATGTCAAGGTTTGGACTCATTTAGCAGGGTTTGATGAGTGAAATACACTTTATAATAAAACCTTAGTTATTTATAGAATAGGAAACCGATTTGATTGGACAAATATATCCACATTGAAAGGACATAAATATGTGATTGAGGTTGTGAATTATTTTGTTGAGTGGATAGAGACTATCGTCCTAAAAGATGTAGATTAGAAAGATATTACTGATTTTATTGATGAATACATAATTTATATATTGATTTAGAATAGCATAATTAATCAAATAGACTGAGTTGTGATATTCATTGGCAAAGGGTGGTCTGATATGCATCATACAAAATATAAAATTGTTAGCATTAACACCTTTTTATGGCCAAGAAAATGGTTTTAATGAGGATGTTAATAAAATGTTGATATAAGTTTGGTTAAGAGACATATTGGGAGTATGTCAAAGAGTTATCTCCTAAGAGTTTTACTACTACATGTTCAAAGTGACTATACGAGCATAATGCAGTTTCATCCTATCGAAATTAATTTGAAATCTTTGAGAATATAAAGGAAAAGTTAATTTCTAACTCAAAATTATTCGAATATTTTGATAAAATAAATAGTCACGATGAAAAATAATTACTGTGACAAAAACAACAAATTACTTGAATTTCTAATTGAGAAGTTAAAAGAAAAATCATTTGATAAAAGTTATTTGGTATGAGAAATTATATTGATGTAAAAGATGAAAAATAATTACTGTGACAAAAACAACAAATTACTTGAATTTCTAATTGAGAAGTTAAAAGAAAAATCATTTGATAAAAGTTATTTGGTATGAGAAATTATATTGATGTAAAAGATTTAGAGGTTTAGGAAGTAATCTATTAGTTGGGAGTGTTGGACTTGAAGAATAGACTGAAGTCTGAAGTGATATTGCTTTGACGATGAACTTGGAGATGTAAATATCAAAGTGTTGTAAGAATTTCTTAATTTTTATTATATGTTGTTAAGATTTTTTTCACACAAAGTATTTCCAAGATTTTTAAATTCAGCACATAACCTGTACTAAAATCAATTAAAAAAAACTGTTTTTGTAAAGTTAAAATATGTGAACAAAGTTTGATGACTTTGCTAATCAATTAAGTTTTTAAGTAATTCATTAAACTATTCTTGAGAACTTTTAAAAGAATAATTGATTATCAATTTAGTTAACCGATTAAAATAGAGAATAGATTTATTTATTTTTTAGTGTTATGGACTGAAAATCTTGTATAATTGATTAATTTGGTTTTATGAATTAAATGTAAAACAAAAATAATCAATTAAAATAGAAAAAGTAGTAAATGTTTTTCAAATTTTAGTGAGAATAATTAATTATTAACTTGAAATAATCAATTAAATGCGTTTGAATTTTTTTAAAATTATATATTTTTTGAATTATATAATGGAACATTGGTCTTACTCTTTTAAAACAACTAATACCACTATTAAATTTGAATTTCTTTGAGATCATTTGAGTTATCTTTGAATTTCACTATTAAGAATAAAAAATGTTGTATTGTGTTATTGAATTAACCTTGTGTTTTGCTACTATCGTGAGTTTTGGTACATTTTTTTCTTTTGCTAGTGGTTGGAGTGTGTTTAAGTGTATATACTCTTATGTGATCAAGAATTGATTAGTTTTATATCATCTTGTAGTTTTCTAAGGGATGAACATATCTTCTTGAGTGTGTTTGAGAGTTGATCTTGTGGTGTTTTGTGTTTATAATTGTTATTATGAGTGCTTGTACAAACATTTGAAGATAGTGAAATCTAGTTATAAGGTTGAATAATTGAGATTGGATGTTAAATCATTTGTGATTTCAACTGGTATAAATTTCTTGTGCAATATTTCTCTTGCCTTATCTTCTTTATATTATTGTTAAACAATCTTTTATCAATTTTGATTGGAAAATTAATTGCATTATATTTTTTAAATTGAATGAGTTTTAAAAAAACTTGAAGAAAAAAAGTTTTAAAACCAATTCACCCCCACTCTTAGTTTAGCCAAGCCATCTATTTCTAACAATTGGCCTCAAAAATTATTCAAACTTTCACAAGTTTCTTGAGATGAAACTCGACACTTAGTTACTCTTTCAATGAAGGATCCTTGGTGAAGAACCAAGGAGAAGAATAGTTTCATTTTAGAGACTTCCAAAGAACAAGATGAATGTATAATGCTTATTCAACTAAAGTTCAGTTTTAAGGTTATTTTGCAAGAGATAAGGGGCTCTTTATATAAATGCCTAGCTCTCTTTCACTTTATGCTATAAAAAATATCGGACTAAGAAGTATATAAGGGATGAAAACTAGGGCATGCTTCAGCCATGGTAGGAACACCCAAATTTGGCCTATTTTAAACTTATTCCTTGTGATGTTTCTAGCTCCTCCTCTTGTGTAGAATAGGTCCTTGACCTAAGTTGACTAGGGTTAGACATCCACAAGGCCTAAGTGTGCCTCTACAAAAATCTACAAAATACAACAAAAAACTTACATCAATATAGTGAAATACTCGTATACATTTATATACAAGACTAAGAAGAATGAAGAGAAGTCCTAATAATGTACACTCCAAAGGAGGTGGGTCTTCTTCTTAGATGCTTATGCTTCTTTAATCCTCCTAGTTATAGACTTTGTCAAAGGCACAATACATGAGCAATTTCTTAGTCTTTATATGAACTTGAGAGAAGTTAGAACTTCACATTTTAAACTTGAGAGATGCTTGGACAAATTCTTGAAGTTACAAGTATTTTTTGAAGTTTCTAATATACTACGTGTCTCTTTCAAATACACATGAGATAGTTTGACTATTCCACTTGATCCTTCAAACTTTCAAAAACCTTTTTGTGTCCAAGAAAACATATATAATAAGAATAATAAAAAAGACGGTGATTTAGTTAAAATAGATATTAATCATTTAGATAAAAGAGAGTGTTTTTATTTATGGTAGAGTTTTAGGAAATCTCCAACGCTAATTTGTTGAAATTTTAAAGTTACTTCAAAATAATATAATCGTGTCAAATATTCAATGATTGATTCCTTTGAGAAAAGAAAAGAAGAAGAGGAAATACTGGGGTATTGATGAACTGTAAATGTTACAAGAGCAAATAAGATGACAATTGCATAAGAAAAAATATTAATAACAAAGTTACTAATTTATCATCAGTATTAAAAATAACATTATCTTGAAGACATTTGTTATAAATGGTAAATTTTACCGAGAAAGTAAAAATGAAAGAATTGATGTTATGATTTATTGATAAAGATGGATCTCGATTCTTTCATAAGCATATGGATGTGAGGTTTGATTATTTTCTTAATGTTATTTTGTTTACTTTTCAAATATATATTAAGTTAAGAATATATAATTGCAAATGTTAAAGTATCAAAATAAGGCATAGTGAATATATGTCGATGAAGAGAAGGATCTATTCCTAATTTCGATCTAAAAAAGGAGTTATTATTTGAAAGCTCAAAAAGGTGATTACATGCTTGAGGAGGTAGTTATTCATCAAGACAGAAAGGTATACTGAACATGAAAAGTTGTAATTTTTGGAAACGCGTGTTTCTCTATAAATGGTAAAGAATGGATCTTCAACAAAATGTACGGTAGGAGTCATGAGGATGAAACAACCACTGAAAATACCTATACCTAAGATTTGAATATAATTTTTTTTTTGAAGTAACACAAATACTACATATAAAAAGATCTATGAAAGTCAAACATGAACTAACAGAGATTATCACTGCTGATGTTCTTGTCCACCATTTTTTTTGGATTCCTAAAACAGGTATATATTTCTTCCTTTGCAATTTTTTTTCTAATCATTCTTTTATTTCATATTTATCTTAAATCTCATATGATTGTTTTTCTTTTGTGGTTTCTCGTTTTCGTTTGCTTTCTAGATTATTATCTTGATCTTCATTAAGTTTTTACAATCGATTATTATTTTGATTTCATGTTCCTATTTAAAACCTTTTATTGAAATTTATTGAGATGAGCCCTCGAGTTTTAATGTCATTATTTAGTTCAATCATCTTTTTTTTAATCAAATCTCTTTAATATGAAATTTATATTTTAAAATTTTCCATTAATACAATGTACAAATGTTGCATTAATGTTTATTTTGAAAACCAAACATGTAAAAATTAATATAAATGTATCTTTTGAAAATCTTGAGAGAGTTTTTCCTTATGTTGGTTCTTGCCTTAAAAATCTATTTCTAGTGGTGAATTTTCATGAAACTTATCTTTAAAGAGTTTTCTTGAAAGTGGTGTATTCTTACTTCATTTTTATTTTTAATCTATTTTCTATTTCACATTTACAAGTTGTTATATTTTCTTTTTGTTTTTATAAAAGTCAAATTGAATAGCATGGCTAATACAAGCTTATTTTGACTGCAGCATGCTAGATGGATTTCTATTAGAAATGTTAATTCTAACACACTTGCTAACTTACGTTTAGGGATAAAATTATTTTTCTTGTATTTTACATTGTATCCTCATTTATTTAGATGGTCAATTGTCCTAAAAGAAGGCTAGGTGGGTCAAGCCATACTCAAATCATTATCCTTCTTCTGTTACACTCTTAAGTAGAAAGAGTTGTGTCTTAATTATCAACTATAACTCTTGATTTAATAGTAGATTCTGAATCCAACAATTGATATCAAAGTCAAGGTAATGAGTTCAATTTCCACAAGGAACTGATTGTTTAGGAAGAGATTGTTCCACCTTACACAATTTTCTTGTGACATAGGCTAGGTGGGTCAAGTCATACTATAACTTTTAACCTAGTAAAAAATATTCAATCTAATAAAAAATAATACAAATTTTGATAGAACCTTTTGTCAAAGTATACGTTAGTGTGATTTGTTTTTGTTGGATTCCTTCATGAGTTATTTATTTTACTTTTTTTTTTATGAAATAAGGCATGCCTTACATGTCATTTTTTTTTTTAAAAAATCCACTTAATAAAAGTAAGAACTTTGAATTATTTCATATTTTCTTAGGTCTCATGTATGTATTTTTTCTTTATATTATCTTAAACTCGACTTCAATGGAAGTGTTTGTTAAGTGTTATTTGGATGTTGTCAAGTTAATCATGATGGAATATACAATAACATTAATGGTGATTGACATTTATTAAAAATAAACTGGATCAATTTCAATCATTTAATTAAAAAATCTTGTAAAATTGAAAGGAAAAATAATCTCGATCAACTTTGACCGGAAAGGCTAACAATTAATATTTTAAATTATTAAATATAGTGAATATTAAAATAAATTTTTATGTTTAATTAAAATATAATATCCAAACGATAAAATTAAAATTAAAATTAAATAAATTTAAATAATGTCATCCTAATAAAACTTTGAAAACATAATTTGAATTGGAAATAATGCAATTTAATGTATTTAATTTCGTTAAAACTTTGAAAATTTTGATCGAAACATGTGTTTCGACCATACGTCACAGTCATAATCATTTTGGTTCCCTAAAAGAAAAAAGATGAATTTCAAATTAGCCATCTTTCCCAAAGGACAAAATTAGTTATTCTTCGTGTTTTGCGCTTAACAATTAATTTTTTTTTAAATTATAAATTAATTCTCTGTATATCTCTTATAATTGTTATAAAGTGTGCCTGAAAGGTACCTTGGTATGACTCGGGTGAAGAAATGAAATTTCACATTGAATGCATATTGTTGGTAGGTTTCTGGGGTTCATATGGTTTGAATTCATTTGGGTTATATATGAAGCTTAAAATCTATATAAAGTAGGTTCAGCTTTTAACAAATAAAACTGCAGTTGCAGTGTCCTGAGATGAACCTCTCAATTATTTTTGGTGGAAATCCCAATTTATTCTAGATATTGCTTGGTTTTGAAGGAAAATCTGCAGGCTCTTACCCTCACACACTGCAGGGACACAGCACAGCTTTTTCAAGGTCTCTTGTTCTTAAAAGCACACTGTTTAATTACCAACCCAACTAACACTGTTACAACTTGACTTGAGTTATTAGGAAATCTGTAAGAAAATTAATTCCTTATTTCTTTTACTCCTTTTGCGTAAAGACTTGCCTAGGGTTCCCTCAAGTCTTGAAAAACTAATCTGGTACAAGCCTATTTTTACTCGTTTACTGTTGATCCAGACCACATTTGAAGTGTTAAATGTTAAGTTCACTCTTTCAGAGGCTGCAATAATTGTCTGTTAGGGTTTTTCTTGTTTGGCAGGCTACAAAGTACTCTCAATATTTAAAGACCTACTCAAGACAACAACACAATTAGGAAACGATGGAGCCTATATGGTGTGCCAAATTATTCAAGTTAGCAAGTCAAATCCGGGCTCTAAAATTCTTGATGCTTTATAGCACACTTTTGATCAACTATAGCATATATGTATCCACATCTTATTGGGGAAGCACATGCTTCTTAATGAAGTAATAAACTCATGCAATTAGGTTACTAAACTAAATTTAGTTATTTGTGTTACAGAATAATGAAAGTCAGATCTTTCAAGTTGAGCCGTGCAAATCTCACTGCCATCTGCCTGTGGTCCCTCTTTCTATGAGTTGAGTGGATGCTTTTTAAGACCTAAGTTGGTCCCTCATCTACAGCGCAGCTACCTATGATCTATAATCTAATCCAACTGATCACACTCAAATACCATACACCACATCTTTTGAAAGTGATTATGACTCTAGTTGAATTTCTTCCACTCTTGTTTCAGTTAGTTTTCTGAAAAAAGTTCCTGCAAATCTTAGTCTTATAATCTTAATTAAGAATATTTTGGTCTACGAATAATTCTAAGACAATATAACACCCCAAAAGGATTTCATTCTTATAAATATTCTTAGGTTTCACTCTTGGAAGATGTTGCTTTTAATACTATCGGAAATGCATTAGTTCTTTTGATAATGCTTTGTGGAATTCTCTTTGTTTCCTTTACAACAGTGCGAATTTCTTGATAAAGATACATGTGGTTGCACATAAAAGTGTAAAACTTGCTTTCTATTAGTTTTATCTTATAACTAAAATGTCTTTATAAATGGATTGAAGGTCTTCTTTTTCTCCCTCTTTTCTTTTTATCCTTCTCCCTTTGTGCCGGCAGTGTTTTAGTTGCATCTAGTGTGCTTTTCAACACTCAATTGAATAATTACAATGCTAACAGTTAATGATTAAGTCCGTGATTGTTCAGTATAAGGTTTGAGCAGATCGAGGAAATTAGCACTGCCAGTTTGCTTACGCGTCATCTTAAAAGGATGCCACGTTAGCAATGATCATACACTCTTTTCATTTAAATGCCAAAAGTTGAATGCTCTCAAACTCACAACTTCACTACTCCTTCATAAAATTCTTATTTGTAGAGTGAATTTTGCCCTTTGGGATAATAGGTTGAAATTTAAGGTTGGGGTCATCTGCTCAAATAATTCACATTTAGGTGCTCATTTCGGAAACACTTTAATTTTAGGGTATTTCTATATCCTTTCTCTTCCATTTCTTCTCTTTCTAGGATATGGTGAAGGCATAGAACAGAATAACCAGATAGCATCCACAATTTTTCTCGCTTGTAAGTTGGTTCTTGTCATTTTAATTATATTTTCACTGAAATCCTATTTTGCATATGCACAATTTTGAACTTCCAAGAGTATTATTTTTGCTCCAAATTCAGTTTCACAAGCCACCAATTGAGTAAATAGAATCGTCCTGGCTTCAGTTCTCGGGAATCATGACTTCTAGAGCAATGGAGTCAAATGGGAAAACTGACTTCAGTGCAGAACTTTAATTTTTTTTTATCCAGAACCTCTTTTTGCTCTCTAATTATGTTATTCTGTTTCTTTTGTTTACCAACTACCGAAAATGAGAATATTTTGGTAGTCAATAATGCAACAACTTTTGAATAATCTTGTGGTCAGTTTAACCACCGAAACTGTGTAATAGTATCACAAAAAGGGCATCTATTTCCAATACCAATGCATAAGTTTTTTCTTTGTTTGTCTGGGGTTACTAAGTAGATGATGATACTGCAGAAAAAGATGAACTAAGTAGATGATGATGATGATGGCTAGTTCAAGAGAAGGTCAACAAGCGAAGCCAGAAGGTGGCCCCATTAATACTGACAAGTTTTCCAAGGCATCTTCCAGTACAAAACAATGGTCGGCGTTCAGAAATCCAAGAATTGTGAGAGTGTCACGTTCTTTTGGAGGAAAAGATAGGCACAGCAAGGTTTGCACCATCAGAGGGTTGAGGGACAGAAGGATTAGGCTCTCAGTGCCCACAGCAATTCAGCTATATGATCTTCAAGACAAGCTTGGGCTAAACCAACCAAGCAAAGTGATCGATTGGTTGCTTGAAGCAACTAAACTTGACATTGACAAGCTCCCACCACTTCAATTTCCTCAGGGCTTTGGTCAATTTCATCATCCACAAACCCTACTCCCCTTTCATGATTCAAGTGCCTCACAGCTTTCTCTCGGACCCTTCGGTGATGCTAGCTCAACATTTGTAAGGGATGGCGGCTTTCAAAACGCCATGGCAAAGTCCAGGTATTGGGAAAGTATAGATTCAATGTCAAGATTAAAAGGCAAGGAAACTGAGAAGGGCAAGTGGGTCAAAACCAATGAGCAAGAAAATCATGAAGATGATGTTGTTGGAAGCTACAGTAACTTGCATGCATCTACTCAGAGGCTTTTCCCTATGGGTAGTGGTACCACTACTAATCACTCCCTTTTACCTGGTTTGTTGAACAATACCATGCCATATAACCCCTACAATGCTGAGCCTTCTAGTTTGTCGTTATCCCAATTTGGAGGCCATGGTTTGTTTCCTTCCCAGCAGGTAGATCCCAGTCCAAGCAGTGGAAATGGCCTTCAATTCCCATCCTCTTTGCCATTACCTTCATCTGGTTCTCAACTTTCCTTTGGCTCATCTTCTGCTACACCATCAATGTTCACTACCTATGCTCCATTTCTTCCACCCTCAGTAGACAATGATCCTAGACAGTTCAACCACATTCAGTTCTTGAACTCAGGTTCTCAAATCTTGCCTCATCCTCTCATTCCATCTCTTCACTCCTTCAATGTCAGACCCTTCCCAGCAACACCCTTTAGTTCAAAGCTTTTGGAGTCAGACAGCATCCGTAGTCAACATGATAAGGGTAGCACCTCTTGAGTCTCCTCACCATTGTTCTTTCCAAAGTGTTAGATTGTTGCCTCTAAGCAGGCAGCAATGGATGTGAGCAGATTCTTCATAGAAGTCACTCAAGAAGCTAAATCACATCATGTTTTATACACTTGAACCAAGGTGAGTACATGCATGTTTGTAGGTATGGCAATGCTGGCTATACATATGGGATGAATATTTTGTATTTCAATCTTTGTTATTTCAGATTTCAGTTTATAGGTACCTTGTTGAGAAACAATTCTGGGTACACGTTAGAATAAGTACCGAACTAAATGAAGGAGTTCTCTTTCTTTCTTGTATGCATATATATGAATTCCATCATTTCATTTAATTTATGTAAGAGAAAAAAGAAGTCACGGTCACTTTTTAGTTAGTTAGCAGTGCAGTTCCGTGATCCAAGCTAATTCAATTACCAACGTGCTATACCTTGAAAGGGTTAAGCTATAATTTCTTTTTATCACAACAAACATCTGACATTGAATAATGCATACGACGTAGCTTGAAAGGATGACCATAAAATAAAGGGGTTGAAGAACAAGCGTACTTACTATGTCCTTGAGTATGGGTTATAATAATTACTTCTTATTTCTTATCTTTTTTCTCTGACCTTCCAATTTAAAATATTCGGTATTGAAAAAACTAGTTTATTAATAGTTTTTCTTTTTGATGTTGCTGAGGAGTTAGTTGGAGGGACACAGAAGGAAATAACATATGAACACAGATAATCTCCCTAGTGTATTATGATGAACAGATATTGTTGCTTCTTTGCAATTAGTCCATTCCACCAAACTCACCAAGCAGCTCTTACATTTAATGAGAATTAATTTTAAGGGTAATGTCTCTTATTAACGTAGAAATCATCCTTAGATGAAGTTAATACACACTCTAACATTAAAGGGAAAAAGAACTTCAAAGTATAAGTGGGCATTAGTTGGTCAAGATTTCCAAGAAAATGCCTTTTACCTGACTGACCAGATTGATAAAGTATGTAAAATTTGTTACTTGTCTTGTTTGTTAGGTAATTCGTCTTGTATAATTCTACCACTCTTTGTTTGAATTCCTTTTTCAATTATTTTACTGCTGCTTCAAAATAAAGAACCAGTCACGGAAATTGGGTTCTTTTTCCATTTGACAAGAGCTGCAACCACTGACACATGTTATTTGTAGAGATAACAGAAACTTATTATGGATTTACTTTTATTTGCAAGGCAATAATACCTTGGAAACTTTTATAGATGGTGTTGGTATGGTATATATGATTTGAATCGTATCAGTGTCTAGCAACAGTAGCGATGGTCGGTTTGCTCGCTGCATGTTTTGTCATAAACCTGTTCTAGTTCCAGGATGCAAGACTCCTTTCCTTGCTGCCTAATTGTCTATACATGAAAGATTGAAGAGTGTTAAAAGATTAAAAAATTGTGCCTTGTTGGTGGTACGACATGGAACATATAAAGTTATATGTTTCATTTAGTGTACATATATATAAGTAGAAGTCACAATTCCGTGGTATATAATTAACACGCTATCTGGAAAGATGCGTGATGAATTGTTAATAAATGTGTACCATGTCCTTGTGCTTTAACATATATATGGTAACATTCAGAAGCTAGCTAGTAATGCAACCTAATCTTGAATCAAAGTAGGTACGAATATTGAATATTGAATAGTGTTGAAGTATATGGTGAAAAGAATTGCCCTAATTATATGTAAACTCAATTCAGAAACAACTAACTTTTGATGCCTTTGGATGATAATATATATGACTTATTCCCGGTGCATGCAGCTAGCAATGCATGCCTACCTACTGCATGTGAAGGTCTGCAACAAACATTGTAATTAAAGATAACTTGAACAAAGAAAAGCCTTGGAGATGCAACTTACCATGACACCCTATATATAGTATGATGGAAAAGGAGGAGAAAGAATATTGGTCCAACGATAAAGAGAAAAAAATGTTATGAAAATTACATAAATCATGTATATAGACTATAAAGTTGTAAATACATATGGTTGTTTTTTATCTCTTGATAATTGAATAAAGCAAAAAAATGAAAAGAAAAGCTGTGTGGACATGCATGCTACAGTCCAAAGGTCTGCATTTGTACATAGATGTGTGTGAAAAATTGCAGAGCGGTGAAGAGGGTAATGGACAATGCGTCTCGTGTCTGTCCTCATCTTTGTACCCTATTTGACAGCATCTTGATGAAGGCATGGAAGCATCCATCCATACAAAGTATGGAAAAGAGAGAAAAATGTTTCCACATCTACAGTTACCACTGACAATGAAAAGGAGGCGACATAAAATCACTGCCAGAGACTGAATTTGAAAGCAGTCTCTGTGGTATACAATAATATATCACAAGATCCAAGATAAAAATTAAATTAACACTCAGTGGTCGCAGCAGCGGTTAGGTTTTCAACGGGTCCTCTAGAATGGAGTCATCAAAGAAAAATGAACAAAAAGTTTTTCATATTTGTCTGTGTGGTCCTAATTAATTATTCAATGCCTTTAAAACATAGAAATGTGAAAAAAAATTCAGACTTGACAGTACATTATTATCTAGAGACTTTATCTTATTGCTTACACACAATGTAATTAACACTGTGTTTCCCAAGCATGTATTAATTTACATAGAATCTTGTTCAAACGACTTGCAGGGGGTCTGACACTCCTCATAAAGCACCCTTCAACCCCTTCAATTAATGTATGAGTGAAACCAATCAAAATTAAGATTATTAATAACAATTTATTATGTGACAGTGTTGATACTTTTGACCCAAGAGGCTTACAGGCATTATCTGTATTGTGTGTTAGGTAGGATGAGTTATAATCAACCATGTTTACTACTAGTATAGTATTGTGTTCTCTGGTACTTTTGTTTTGTGATTTTTTTGTTATAGAAGACTAATTTCACTGTCATATGAAAAGGAAAAAGAAGTAAAGGAAGTACTTTTTGATAAATAGGTTTAGGTGTACTTTTGCAGCAGGTAAAATTTACTTTTTAAGTTTTATTTATCCTAATTATTCTTAAAATACATTTAATTTGTAATTCTTAGATGTCGTAAATAAATATTATATTAAAATATTTCAGTTATTAAATGGATTAAAATCATGATATTTTATAATACAATTGAATATTTAAGAAACCTAATTCACATCTCATATCAAAATATCTATTTAACAGACAAAAATAAAAATTTGATAACTTAGATTTGAGATTTGAGTATTAATGATATAGGGGATGAATCACAACTATAATTAAGACATAGAATAAAAATATTAATATATTTTAATTTAATATATGTAATATATAATAAGACATAGAAGAAAGATGTTAATATTTTAATATATGTAATATATATACATATATTAGTTCATTATGTTAAGAAATGAACTTATGATTTTCATTCTAATATCTAAATTAAATGAAATGAGAAAAGAAATATCTTATGGTTCTTTTTTATTAAATTGTAATCAAACAAACCTGTATATGATCATTTAAAGCATGACTCTTGTTTTATAACATATAATCATAATGATATTATGACAAATTTCAATTTGTATAATAATATAAAACAAATAAATAAAATATGATCAAATATTCTATTTTATGTTTTGTCCATAAATATTTCATTATAAAAATAATAATAGTTAATGGATGTGTAATAATTTTTAAGTTATAGAATCATGTTCCACTTGTCATCTACCTAGTTCTTATTTATGATATAGTACACAATAAATAAAAGAGAAATTACAATAAGATAATTACCTTATCATTTCTTAATTATTACTTAAGTTCATCAAGTATTTGACAATTTATGGTTAAAATATAATAAAACTCTTTATAGTGTTATTTCATAAACTATTAAAAGTGCAAGTGTTTTGCATTAATATATAAAGCACGGTTTATTGAACTCTTACTCATCAATTTTTTTTTTCTTTAGATTAATCACTTCTTTTTTATTTATTTTTATCTTTAACTTTGGAAGAATTGTTTTGCATCAAGGATAATAATGGAATGAGACAACTGTAAATTTGATTATACTTGTACTGCTCTTAAAGTAATAATTCATACTTGTCATTTTCATATGAAATTTGTGTCTCATCTTTGTCATTGGATATTGCACATAATTGAAATTTCATGAACATCATTATTTTTGAAAATGTGAAGAGTGAAATTACCTTGAAGATATGATTGAATTTGGTGGATATCAAGCTTGAAAGAGAGAATGAAAAATAATGTAGCAGATGAAGGATTTTCAAATGAAAAAAATTAAAAACCAAAGAAAAAAGATAAAATAAATATTTTAGGTCACATAATAGACTAGAAGTTTACTCAATTAAAGACTCTAAATTGAGAGTTAAACATTATCCTGTGACAAAAAATAAACAACAAATAAAATATTTAGAAATGATCAAATGTGTATCTTAAAAATTATTTAATTTGATGAAATTAATGTTTATGTTTGGTCAAATGTAATATTGAATGAAATTATACAAAGGAAAACAAAATCAAATGTGTAATTGAGTTTGTGGTGAGAAGGAAAACATACCCTGAAACTAAGTGAATCTAATTAAATTAAAAAGTTAATCAATTGAGAGAGAAAATAAAGATTGCCTGAAGAGATCAGATTAGATTTCTTTCATTGAAATCGAATCGAAGAAACATTAAAAATAATTTTTTTAGGTTCTTTAATAAACCAAGATCATTTTAGTAATTCAAATAAACATAGTATGAAAATGGGATATATATATATATATATATATATATATATATATATATATATATATATACTCATTTCTGTTATCATCCTTGTACTCCATTTAAAGTATCAGGAATTATTCATACTTATACTCAATCAATGGAGATATTCCTAATCAAAGTTAGATGGGTTTTTGTCCTTGTTCAACATTGGCCTTATTTTTATTATTCTACTTAAAAAATTTACCAAGCATGACTCTAGTTAAATAAAATGCACTTGTAACTCAATAATATATTTTAAAATCAAATATACTTGAAATTAAAAATTTATCTATGCAATCAAACTTTTTATTTCATTATCCAAATAAATTTAATGAAGGAAACCGTTCAACAATGTAATCCCTCATTAAAGGAAAATTAATTTCCATGGAATCTGCATTCAAAGAAAAAAATAGTGATATAAGTATTATAATTATAAAATAAAAAATTATTAACAACTAATAAATCTATGTATGAAGCAAAATATATGTATCTTTTGAGTCACTCATCTATATTTTTTTTTGTTTGCAACAAAGAAAACTAACAAGCAGGCAGTACCACAACCAACCTTATACAAAAAGAAGCCCCAACCTCATCCTATAAAGCACAATCTGACTCAATCTTCGTTCAAAAAACATAGGCAGCTATAACTCCTTACCTCCATAAAAGTCTAAATCAGACATCCACACACAAAAACAGTATATCATGTATAATTTGCTAAATCCCAAATTAGTTGAGCGATGAAGATGTTGTTGCAGGTTTCAGATTCAACAAAATACTTCCAGACATCCATATAACTCTCCCGTAACGATTCAAAGCTTCAATCACCATTTTCAGTTAATTCTTCCCTCCCAGCTTAGACCGTCTCTACATCAATAAACAAATACATTCCTACTATTTGGTAGTTCTGTAATGAGAATAGTTCCTCTCCTACTATTACTCCTCCAAGTAGAGTCAAAACTTTGTTAATATAACTTGTCCTCCCAAATCTGAGAGGAGGGTAAGCTCTTTACTTTTCATAACTTTCAAAATACCCCCTCATAGTCACCAGAGTTTATATTAACTATCTTACTATATACATCCTTCACTGTGTATTCTTTTACCATCACTCATCCATATTTGTAAGCATTGTTGTTAGGTATCAAAGTGTGAGTCCAAGTTCCACATTGAGTAGAAGTAAGAAAGGTGAGCAACATATAAGAAAGAAGACCCACAAACCAAATTTCTTAAGGTTTTGGGTTGAAGGTGGTGTTATTCCCTTATGTGGGTTTGGCTCAGTTCTCATTCTTGTGAGATCTCCCCAGTTTTTCCCCCTCGAATTACCCAACAAGTGGTATCAAAGCTGATGGTTTCGGGGAAGCATGTCCTGTTTAAGTGTGTAAACGACGGTACAAATGAAGGTCGTTCGAGGGGGAGTGTACCAATGTGGAAGGGACTCTCACTTGAGGGGGAGATCGTTAGGTATCCAAGTGTGAGTCTAAGTTCCTCATTGAGTAGAAGTGAGAAAGTTGAGCAACTTGCGGTACAAATGAGGGTCGTTCGAGGGGGAGTGTACCAATGTGGAAGGGACTCTCACTTGAGGGGGAGATTGTTAGGTATCCAAGTGTGAGTCTAAGTCCCACATTGAGTAGAAGTGAAAAAGTTGAGCAACATATAAGAAATAAGACCCACAAACCTAATGTCTTAAGGTTTTGGGTTGAAGGTGGTGTCATTTCCTTATGTGGGTTTGGCTCAGTTCTCATTCTTGTGAGATCTCCTAGTTTTGCCCCCTCGGATTACCCAACAATTGTTTGGTCTCTATCTTGATTTACAAAACTTCTGAATGGATTGAGATTATAAAACTTACAAAACAAATGAAATAAATACATAAAACATAATTACTAAAATATTAATAAACATAGGTAAATAAAAAAGTATATATTACTTACATTGTTTTTATTTGTAGAAAAAATTTGTTTAACATAAGAATAAAAAAAATATACAGTGGAACAACATGTTATCACTCCAAAACTATGTCCTCATGTCCACAAAAGCTTAGTTATAAGATTATCTTTTAACTTTTCTCATGTAATCATCATCAACAATAATAGGTTGTCCTTGATAATAATTAAATTTAAGAAATAATTGTAGATATTTTGTAAATAATTGTATATGATTAAGGTTAAATTCTCCTAATTTTCAGTTTTTTCAATTCATATGATGCTTTGAAAGCGTTCAATGTGTATATAATTATATTTAAGTTTTAATTGTTATTTAGTAGGTGAATTAAGCTAGAAAAAAACTCAAGAAATATAAAAATGAAGTTGAGACGAATGGAGAGGATATCTTATCCATGTGTCACCATGCCAATAGAGAGGATTAGAGTGTGTTGAACAAGTTATCATCCGGGCAAGTGGCAACACTGATTGGAGACTTCGCGATACATGTAGGTGAGACTTCAAAAGGAAGAGGAACTTATTAAAGAAAGAGAAGAGGAGACATGGGAAATAAATAAAGGAAGCATGACAAATAAAGATGGAGCATGAAGAAATAAAAGAGAGAAGAATTCTTAGAACTTTAGAAGAATAAATAAAAGGAATTAAGCAAGTGTAACTCTTAAATTGGAAGAAATTTGAAAGAAGGAAAAAATTGAAGAGAAGGAACTTAAGGGAAGCTCCTTGACCTTTGGAACTCCCTAAGTGTTGCACCAATAATAAATTAGTGCAAGGATTGCCAAGTCATCATTTGTAATCATTACACCCATCCATCTAGATAACTACCAAATGCACATTCATGTACCTATATAACCACCCAATGTTAGCTTCCTAATTTTGTGAGGGATTAGTTTAGCTTAATCTTAGTTATTTCTTAATATTTGGCTAATTTTGTGACTATTTGGACGTCATGTACATCTATAAAAGGGAGTCTATCCCAATGTAAAAAAACATAGGGTTGAATTAATTAAATAACCAAAGGTTCCCTTGAAAGTTGAGTTGTCTCCTTTCTCTCTTGTCTTGAGTTTGTATCTAGAGAAATTTTCTCAAGTGGTGGCTCTTCAAGCAGTTATCCTTGAAGGTTCTTCCTTTATAGGAAGACCTACCTTGTCAGTGATAGTTATGTTAATGATGAGAAGGCTTCTTGAAAGCCAATCTATAGAACTTGAATAGTCTGAAAGAGAGATTCTATTCCACACTAGATGTAACGTCTTTAAAAATAATTGTTCTTTGATTATGGATAGTGGTTATTGTTGTAAGCATTGTAATTTTAGGTTAGTAGACAAGTTATCCTGAAATGTTATACCCCATCCAAAATTTTACAAACTCCAACAGTTCAAACACGATAGTGGTATAGTTAAATCAACGTGTGAATATCCCAACTTTCATAGGCAATTATAAAGTTGAAGTTGTATGTGACATAATACTTATGAAAGCTGGACATATTCTACTTGATAGACCATGGGAATTTGATAAAAAAAATCAATCCATGATGGCCTCACCAACAAAGTAAGTTTCACTCAATAGGGAAGAAAAATAGTCTTGTGTCTTCTCACGCCTCAACAAGTAAGAGAGGACCAAATAAAAATGAAAAAAATTAAAAACGAGAAAAGAGAGGGGGAAAAAACCAAGTAAAAAACTCTCTCACACTAAAAAAGGGTGAGAATCAATTGAGTTTGGAGGTTTGTATCCAAAGAAGTTGTTCAATAGAAATCTTTAAAAAAATAAAAACAGTAAATCTCTTATACTTGATTTTCCTTCTCTATTGCAAAGAGACGTTTTTTTGTCATAAGTCATGAACTTGATTCTCTACCACATGGGATTAAAAACTTTTAAAAGAGTTTGGTGATTTTTTTCCTAAAGAGGTGCCTCGTGGAATTTTACCTTTAAGAGAGAATAAAACATCAAATAGACTTAGTTCCAAGAGCAAGCTTACCAAATATGCCAACCTATGGGACAAAGCCCCAAGAGACTAAACAGATCGAAAATCAAGTAAGTGACTTGTTGGAGAAGGGTTGCGTACAAAAGTTTTTCATTCCTTGTGTTGTCCCAATGTTGTTGGTTCCTACGAAAGATGGGTCACAGAGAATGTGTATAATTGTAAGGTCATCAACAACATAACTATAAAATATAGGCATCTAATCCCTATGTTAGATGATATGTTGGACAAGTTACATGGAGCTAACATATTTTTTGAAATTGATCTTAAGAGTAGTTATCATCAAATAATAATCAAAGAAGGAGATTAATGAAAAACTTTTAAGACCAAGTTTGGATTGTACAAATGGTTAGTCATGCATTTTACCTTGACCAATGCTCCTAGCACCTTTATGATATTAATGAATCATGTACTTAGATATTGCATAGAAAGATGTATAGTCCTATACTTTGAAGACATCTTAATCAATAGTAGGAGTCTAGATAAGCATGCAGTTTAGACTATCACATAGTTTAGCTAGCTTTTATAGAAGATTTGTGAAGGATTTCTTTACACTTGTTGCTCCTTTTAATGAACTTGTTAAGAAGGATGTCTCTTTCATATATAGCAGAAAATAAGAAAAGACTTTTGAAAACTTAAAAGATAAGTTAAACCATACACCCATTCTGTTCTTCCAAACTTTTTTTAAACCTTTTAGCTAGTGTTTTATGCATTTAGAGTTGGAATAGGTGTTATGTTACTTCAAGGTTAGCTATCCCACCTTAATGAAAAACTTCATGAACCCACCTTAAACTAACCTACCTCAGACAAAGAGCCTTATACTCTAATTAGAGCCCTCAAAACTTGGGAGCATTACGTTCCAAAATAATACTTTTATAGATTAGTTAGGAGTGACTACAAATCAAAACAATACTTGTTGTAACTTGTAGCATTCATCTACATAGTAAAACTCAATTAATTGATTGAAAACTGGATGTATTATATCTATGTTATCAAAGAAATCATTATAAAAAGTAATGAGTATTTTCCTTCTTCCTTACACTCTCAAAAGTGCATGTTATTAAATATACATTACCTATAAAAGAGAAGTTTTCAAATATAGTTTTTAAAAATAACTATCATCTGATTCGATATCATTAGACGATATTGTAAAAATTATAATATATTTTTAAAATACAATTTAATCCTCTCTTGTGTTTACTTGTTTTTTCACCCATTAGAATCAGTTAAAAATAGTATCTATAAAATGTTATGAATAAAAGAGTACCAATAATTTAGATACATATATATGAAGTTCAATTTATTACTACTTAAAAAAGTGATTTAAAAAATTAAAAGTGAATCATATTAAAAGTAATAAAATTATAAATGTGTAGGAGGAGTTTATTTGTCCCAATACATTACTTAAATATAACTCAAAAATTATGTAAAGATGATTATAAATTAAATTGATAAGTTAGGATTCGACTTTTATTGATTTCCCTCTCACATTTTCATTGATTCCATAGTGTATAACTAAATTATAAATTCAAATGCGATACTAATATATCATTTACATTCTCTCAAATAAATTGATTATGCATTGATTCCTTAACTATAACTAAATTCTTTCGGCATTAGAATTCATTATTAATGTAATTAATGTAATGAAATATTTCCTCGATTATCAAATATATAAAGCAATCTCGTTGAAATCTAAATCTATGAAATACTTTTTAATTATAACTCAGATAATAAGAAAACCAAAATAATATATATATATATATATATATATATATATATATATATATATATATATATATATATATATATATATATATATATACACACACACCATTTAGATTTCTTCGGTGTCTTGCCAACTTGCCTCTATCATTTCATTTCGATTCAGTTATTAAATAAGACTTAGCATTTTTAGATTTTAGTATACACACCTCAAAACATCAAATTAATGGCAAAAATTAGGAAAGTTTAGCCATAAACATATACAATTACTTAAAAAAAAGACTTAGATTCATTTAGCAGCTATGAGATATTATTTCTATGAAGAGACATCCAAATGAATTATGTTAAGCGTGAACGACGGTCATTTTCTTCTCTTTAGAGGGTAAAAGAAAGTGTAGGTACATGGGAAAGGGGTCCAGTCTGATCAATGATCTACAAAAGAACAATTATACCTTATCAGATTAAGAAACTATATATATAATAATTAGGACAGAAAGAACAACAATGATCGTGGTCCAATCAAATGGCACGCAATTGGGAAAAATTGAAGCAAAGCTGAGGTCCAGTATGGATGAAGCTATTGAACCATTGCCTTACACCTTTTGTCTCGTGATCATCTTAACCCTAGAATAGCAATCACTCAATGACATTTTATCAGACGTTTCTTTCAGTATGCTAGCTACCTGCATTCTTCTTAAAAATTATGAGGCAGATACAGTTATTTAAAGCCAGTTTCATCACTTACCACCTTCTTTAATTCATGTCAAAAACACTCGCTTGTTGCAATTCATAATCCAGCTATTTCATTCTCTAGCTGCTGGTATAATGTATACGTATGAATTTTGATCATTCATGGATAGAAAAAGTTAAACATGCTCATAAGGTTGAATCGTCCGGCAATTGTTTGAACACAATTTCTTACTTAAACAATCCTTTGCTAATTATGTTTTATTTACTCTTGATTTAACGACATTATAAATTATAAAAAAAATTCTACTATAGATTTCAGTATCGCAAAATTTTTCTCTTAACAACATTACACTACCCAAAGTCCCAACATTGTTGAAGTCAATTGACACCTTTTTTCTGAGTTGACTGTCTTATCCTTTAATGTTCTTTTATCTTTTATTAATCTTCCTAAAGTCTTCTTATTAAATTCATTAGACTTGTTCCTATCATCTTTTCTGTTTTGATGATTTGGAGGAAAAGAAATTATTCTAGCAAGATATTCCAGCAAGATATTAGTATTTACATAGTCATTGACTCTGTAAAAAATTATATTAGAATGTTAGGTAATTTCTCTAACATAAAACAATGAATAATGATATTACTCAATTTTTTGTTTTGAAATTTTTTAGTGTAAGCACTGGGTCTGGGAAAGCTTCTTATCCGATTCTAGTGATCTAGAACTTCTCTTTGGCTGGTTGGATTAAAGTTAACACAGATGGTATTATCAGGAATTCACTTGGTCTTACTACTTGTGTTGGTATCTCTAGAGGGAGCATAGGGGAGTTTGTTAGTGATTTTTCTTTTTTCTATTCAATCTTTTTCTTTTGTTAAGCTTGTGCTGCTATTATGGATGTTTATAGCAGGAGACTAATTCTTTTTATCACATATTTTTAAGAAAGATAACCATTATGTCAATAAACTTGCTTCTTTAAGACTAAACAATAGAGGTGACGGTATAGTAACATGCCTTCTACTATTACTTTAGCCTTTTTTTTATAATAGGTATAAGTTTCCTATGTTTCATCTTATTTAAATCTCTTTTGAAGAGTGATTTTGTATATCCTTCCATATGTTTAACCTAGTGTCCCATGTTTATTTGTTTTTTATTTTTTTTTATGATATATTTTTTTATAAAAAAAATTTGACACCTTCCCATATCTAATGGTATGTAATACATGGTACTTCATGAGGTAATTGGGCCAAGTTGCCCGTGGTGGTAATTTTCGGATATTTGCATTGTTATAGTTTTGTCCTACCATGAAAGAAATTCTTATGCCGATAAGCTTGTCAATTTTAGTGTCAGCCAAACAGACACTAATGTATTTTATTTTAAAAATATTAATTATTGCATAATCTTGGAGGATGCTAAATGAAATTTACTTTTAATATTAATTTAATTTGTGTCAGTGAGTGTGCTTGACGCTAATGACTATATAATGATTTCATCTTCAACAAAAATAAAACAAAAAATTGTATTGGATGAAGGAGATGAGTATGTATGGATGAATGAGATGAGTGTGAATGAAGAAAATAGGTTGGATAAAGGAGATGAGTGTTAATGAAGGAGGGTATGAGTGAAGTAGATGAATGTGGAAATTATTTCTGTTAAAAAATATTTAGAGATATTTGCAATATATTAAAAAGATAATTGAAATATTTAATTCAAACAAATCTTTTTATGAAAAGATAGATTTTAGAGATATACACAAAAAATATGGCCAAACAAAGTCATTCCACAAAATACGCAAATTAAAATATTTTCACTTTTGAATATTATATCTCTTTGATTGAACATGTTTTTAATAGAATTATGTATTCAAAAAATTTTGTTGAACTATTATAATAAAAAACCTGTTACTCGTTCAACATGTTCATTAGACCGTTTAACATGAACAAAATGTAGATGATACATATTTTACTGAATACTATTAGTTTTTTTAAATCACAAATAAAACATATAATTCAAATAACAAATAAGACATTTAATCTGAATTTTGTTACACAATTAACCAATTTTATTGAACACTGTCTATCACGCACACATGTTATATATGTTTAGAGGACCTATTGAAAATTACAATTGGACAAAACATTGTTAGAACAACACAAGTAATCCATTGAGTTAGTTTTTGTTATCATCAAAACATAAAAACATAAACTATACATATGATTACCTAGTCATCAGATCGTTTAATGGGTCATAGACTGTGTAATGTCTCAATAAACCATTTATGCATATCGTTCAAATCATTTAGGGTCTCAACAATTTTTCTCTTTTTGATGATGACAAAAACACTTTTAGCGTGTGTCTTAGAACATATTTATCCATCAGATCATAAACCAATAGTAATTAAGTAAATATCAACAATAAGAACAATAAATAATTAGACACTGCTTATTAATTTAATTTCTCCCTTTCTTTTGACATAATCAGAAAGAGATTTTAGCAATATATTTTCAATGCATAATTGATCTTTAGAAATCATAGATTTAGCAAAAACATTCTTTAAGAAAATAAGGAATCAAGAAAGATGTGAAAGAAATTCCTCAAAATTTATCAAACAATAAGGTAGCTCAAATCAAGAGATGAATTAAGTATATAGTCTACACTTGATAAATTTTACAACTCTCAAAGTGTTTATGTTTGTGTATATGCACTCAAAATGACTTCATGCAAGCAAACACTATCATAAGCTTAACAAGACTCTAATATGCACAACGTTTTAGCAACGTGTAGTTAAAGATCAAGAGGTCTTTATATAAGAAGTAATGGGACCAAGGTAAAGGTATGAGATATGAAACTAAAAAACATGTAGAGATTAGATAAGTAATGAGGAATGAATTCAAAAACTAATGTGAATTGAACATAACTATCTTTTTGAAGAAAATATTTCTAACACATTTTTATTTCTTTTTATCTCTCTAAGTACTTCTCGTTCTTTTTTCTTTCTTTTTGTCTTTTTAAGCATTTCTTAATTTAATTTTCATTTTTCTTTATTTCTTTTCATTTGCATATTTGGTCTTTCTTTATTTTCTTTTTTAATAACAATTTATTTACATGAGTATGCTAAAATGAAGTATACTCTCACACTTGTTTAAGAACCTATTCTTAAAATGATTTGAAAGCTCCTTTATCATCTAAGGGAAGAACAATTGTGATATCTTTTTAAAGCTTGTAATATGATTAGAAACAAGAAAAGTATAAAGAATTAAAGAAGATAACAAGTGTATCATCATGAAGATGGACAAATATGGTTAGTATCTCATAAACAAAATTACCTCATCTCAATGTATGCATAAACAAATTTATTGAGGGAATTTTGTAACTGATGTTTGAAATCATTTTTGGAAGTATATCTTATTTATAACTGAAGTGTGAAAATAGGGTGTTCAAGTGGTATAAAACTTTTCATGAAATATTTTTCATTCTCCTTTCTTAATAACTATCTATTTACGGTTGGTTGTCAAAGTATTTGAATACTTATCAATGGTATCAACTGATTGTGATGGAGACTCTTAAGAATTGCTTGTTAGTTGATATCATTATATATTAATTATATTTATTTCATTAGTTTTTCTTTTTATTGACAAGAACAAATTATATTAAAAAAAATTTTGAAGTACCCTAACCCTTATATACAAGTTATGTGCAAAAAGAGGATAGGAGATTACGTTGCATTCTATATCCTTCTCCTTTAACCAATAGATACCCTAAGATTACCTAACATATCCTAACTGCCAAAGCTCCATCATTACAACAATGTAACCCAACCTTACCCTGCAAGACATTTGAGCATATTATAACTAAGCATCTTAACTATGCTGACTGTCTATATCAATTCTGTCCCTACTTGATCGCCTACTTCAAATATGTTCTAGTTGATCTCTTCCTTCTATGAGTTTGATTCCATTGTGCAAAATTGTGTGAAATAGTTGTTGAAACTGACACTCAGTGATACTCCATTTCACCACCTCACTTGTACAGTTTTTCTCCAACTCGCATTGCTACTGTCTATATTCATTATGCTAGAAGCCTACAGTTTGATCTTGGAAGATTGCAGCTAAGTAGCTTCCCTTCTACGTAGTTATCTGCAGATTATTAATTCTCTTCCTCTAGCTCCAAATGTCACACATGTTTTGTCCTATTTTTTAATTTGCAATATCCATTTACTAATGTGGTATGATCCGTGTCTTATCTCATTCTCATGCTACTTAATGGCAATTTTGCAGCTATTTTGACAATTGTTATAGTTATCAGTCGCATTGGTAACTGCAAACTGTTAGTCTTTCTCTTTTACTGAGACTACAAAACCCACAATTGATTATAACATCTGTAGAACAAAAATCCTTGTAAGAAGCAAAGTGGAGGCAAAAAATACTAGGGGAGAAAGCAAATTCTAATATCTTAAAATAAGACCTAAAGAGAAGTTAAAGTATCAGGAAATTCATTTCAATTTCTGCAGGTTGGATACAAAATTTGATGCAGCAAAACCAGCAGAACCCCCAAGTACAGTGATCAAGGCAACTACAACCTGCAACCCCACTTCGCCGAGGTTGTCCTCCGGAACCAAGTATACAAACACGGGTCCTAGGAGCAGCAACCCCAAGCTGAGGGTCAAGAGTGTCCCTGGAGTTCCAGGATCAGTGGCAGCAGATAGCACACCCAACTCTTCTGCCTTTGAGAGGAGTCCCAACTTCTCTATTGCTGAGAGGGAGAACCCAAACTTCTCTGCTGCAGATAGCAACCCTGCTTTCTCTGCTTTGCTCAACAGCTTCAGTTGCTCCATCCTTGTCAGAAGCTTTATGGGAGGGTTGGCTGTCACAGGACTGCTCCTGGGTTGCTCTCCAAGTGGGAACACAGTTGAATTCTGCAGTGTGCACTTGGCTCAGTTATTGTTCTAACCAAACATTGCATTATCAGATAGGAGAAAGAAAACATGTTTTCAGGTTTTCACTCCGTATATTGGAAAGTCTCATGAAGTATTTGACTTCTCTAGCAAGCATTTTACTCCAGTAACAAATCTCAATTGTTAACATGGATACCAAATTATGAATATATTATAATATTAACTTTTCAACAACTAAGATTGTTATCACCCTCTATCCAGTGAACTACATAGTTTACAATTCTTAAAGCAATTTTTGGTTCACAAGAGAGCCTTTTCTTCTACTTTGTGAAAGTGGTTAATTAAACCACTGTACATAGGTCTCACTCTTCAAAGCTAACCAGCAAAAATAATCATTATTTCAAGTTTATACATATAGGATGATGATAAATAAACACTACAACTTCTACTAAACACTCAACCAACAGTAATGATGTGATATTTTTTTTTAAAATATAAAATAATTTGAAATGAAAAAAACTAAATAAGTAAAACTGTTAGTATTTTATTAAGTTTCTCAAGGATATAAAAAGATTGAAGGGTGTTCATGCAATATTTTCCTACACATATAAAGATATAGAGACACATTAAAAACTAGAACCATTACAGTGCTTTTTATAATGTAATTTTCGTCTCATATCAGGCAATCTAGAGCATCCTTTTATTTCTTGGTGATCAAATTGAATCAGTAGAGACTGGTTTCAGTTTTACAAATCATTTGAACAAAAAGAATCATTGTGTGAGCAACTTTGGTACATGTATATATAGACATATATAACTACACTGACCTAAATACTAAGAGCCAATAACATTTACGTGTTTCTTTCTTTCTAATTTTTGGTTCAAAAACATGTAAATTCACAATACCCTTTTGGTTCCCTCAGTAGTAAGCTAAAAGACATGACACAATAGATATGAGCCACTCTTCATACAAAACCATTGGAACACAAAAAAGATTTTGTTCATAGATGTGCCTTTCACTGACCTTTCTAGAGCCCACAGTTTTAGAGACTGAGGGAAGTGGCTTGGGAGTTGCCATGGACTTGACAAGCATTGGAGAGAAAGTAGCAGGTTTTTGTGTAAAGGCAGGAGAGGAAGAGAAGATGAAGGGTGATCCTAAGCTGTTGTTGCATATGGTTGCTGAGGCCTCCATAACCATAAACTTCTTTATCGTTATTGCTTGCTTGAGATGAACAAAGCTCTCATAAGCACTGTGTGGATGAAGATGGTGCATAATCAAGATCACTCATTGGCTTCCCTTTGCTTCCATGTCCACGTGTCATGCAATGCTTGGTGCTCGCTTGTCCCTCTTTCTACTCCACGGAAAATGTTTTGCTTTCCATTATTTTTTAGCAACGATAAACTATGTTAACACAGCACTGTACCAAAAAATTAACGTTGCGATTGGTCGAAAAATGTTCAGGCATCTGGTTTATCTAGAATTCCTTACTATGTTCCACTTTTCTGGATAAAAATGTTCATATTGGACTTAAAAAAATACTATTTGCAACTTTTTTCGATGAAAAATTTCGTATTATGAAAATTTAAAACTCAAATGTAATTATTTTATATACAACTATAGAATTATTGTTTGACAAAAAATAAAATTGTGGCTTATACAAAACTTATATATCAAAATATAAGATACCCGCGTCACTCTTTAGTAGTTTCAATTGTGCAATTAGGATGGCAGAGTAATCCAGTGAAGAAAAAGAAAAAGAATTACAAGAAAAATTAACAATACAAATAAAATGTATGGTAAGAAATGAAAAATAAATAAATAAAGATATTTCAAAAGATATTTACAAGAGCGAGACAAAAAGAAGTTCATGAAGAAATAAAAAAAAGTAAACTTATAAATTTTAGATATTACGAAACATTTTAAGAACATAGAAGAATATTCTATAATATTTTAGATTATAAGTATGGATTCTTGAATATATGATGGTCGTAAATATCTTTACATGTTATTTTTAAATGTATGTGATAGTTATGACTATTTCACATGTCCTTTTAAGATCTTTCATATCTAAAAAAGAGAGAAAAATATATATAAAGAGTTTTTATTTTTAACACATGTTATTTTAAGGTTACTAGCTGGTATAACTACTTGCATATGTCACTTTCAAGTATATGTGAAGGTTATAATTACTTCACATATCTTTTCTTTGAATTAAGAAACATCTCATGTATTTATCCAAGTGCCTCTCCAACTTTCAAGAATCATCCATTTGATAAGAATTAACTTTGTGTTCATTATAGGATTAATTACTAACTTAATTAGACTTGTGTTCACACTAGATGTTGTCATTACTTTTGTATTCACACTTAGAATTCCTTTTTCTTGTTTTCACATTGCTTAAAACTCATTTCTTAAGGCTTTTGATGAAATTATATGCCTATAAATGAGGTCAAACTCTTTAGTAAAACTTACACTTGAATGAATGAATTTTTCCTTGATTTGTGAGCACCTTTGAGTGTCTTGAGAGTGTTGTATTCTTGTCTTGATTTTTTATTGAAGAACTTCTTCAAGTGATGAATCATCCTTGCACTTATGCTCTTTAAATTCTTCTTAGGTGAGTTGTTCTTCCTCCTTCCTTTCCTTAATTCATTTTCTCTTTTCTTTACAATTTGTTCTTTTTTTAATTTGAATTTTTGATACTACAACCACGGATTATGCTTCTGAAAATATTTTTAGGTCTTTTATGTTTGGCTTTTCTAACACATCTTAGTTGATAAGTATCAAACTATCCTTTTAAGGAATACATCACCCAATAATCCAACAAACGTACAAAACTCTTGAGGACACGAAAGACAATGAGGAGTAGTTTAGGCTACCTATCTTATTAGCTAAAACTTCTCCAACTATAAAATAAATAACTTAGATATTAGAAAAATATGGTTGGTAACAATGTAACTGCAAGTTGGGTTAATTGGGGCTAGACAAAATTAAGGCCTAATTGGGGCCGGACGAAATTGACTTGAAAACTAGGGTTTTGACCATCCAATCTATCCTAATTGAGGTCCAATTGGAAGCCCTCTATGCTTCTATTTTTTACACTAGAAAACTACTAATCATGTACAAAATGTTATATTTCTATTTACAAGATATATAAGACTAAGAAAAAAGAAGAGATTTATAATATTTTTCTCTGAAGTGTTGAGTCTTTCTTCATGAGACTTCATCTCTTCTATTCCTCTTAGCCAAAGATGCGGTAGCTGGATGGTCCTCCATCATGAAGATATTATCATGATGACTACATTCCTAAAGTGAAGAGGTGTTTAGTAGTCATCACAATATTGTTAACTACTATCCCCAATCCCTTAGGCAACATAGGACTAGAAACCATACCTTTCAAGGAACTTAAGTTTGACTTTCCCCGTTCCTATGAAAAAGAAAATGTAGAAGAATATTTGGATTAGGAGATGAAGGTGTAGCAAATTTTTGAGTGTCACCAAGTGAACCATGAGAGAAGTGTGTCCCTAGCTACACTGAGCTTTTAAAAATCAGTTATGTATTGGTGGACATTCTTAGTCACCGATGTTATGATTAATCATAATTCCTAGATATGTTATTGGAATTGACTTAAGGTTGTCTTAAAGAAAAAAAACGTGTGCCCTCTTATTATGATAAAGAGTTGATGGATAAAATCCAAAAACTCCAACAAAGAGATATGAATATAAAGGAATATATGTAAAAATAGAGTTATTATTAATAAGGGTGGGAGTTAAAGAAGAGTATAGGATAACCTAGATTAGGTTCCAACATGGCATCAACTATGTTAAATTACTACGATGTAATGAGATAAATAACCTAATTCAACTATGTGAAAAGATAAAGCAACAATTGAGAAGAAGATCTACTTCAAAGTAATCCACAACATCTTTTCCTAAGAAAAATCCTAAGAGGGAGAATTACCCCTCCAAATCTAAGTATGAAGGGTGACGAGAAAAAAAAGACAAAAAAAAAAAAATAAATAAATAGAATATATTTCTCCAAAAGTTACAACTAAAGACATTTATGATTTTGCTGTATTAAAATATGACACAGTTTCTAAGTATCCCAACAAAATAATCATACATTTAAAAGATTAAGACATTAAAAAATAAAATAAATATACATCTTCACCAAATAGAATGATAAGCTATTTTGTTTTTCTTTAGTAATTTTCTTTTAGTTTAAAATTTTAAATTAATACATTCTTCAAGATTTTAGATTTACTTTACTTATATTTTTTTATTTTATAATATTATATTATGATTAATTGGGTCTTAAATATTAACATAAAATATCATTGTGTATTAATCATATCTAATATAATTTTAATATCATTGTGTATTAATCATATCTAATATAATTTTGTTTTAAAATAAATTCTTATCATAATAAATCGATGTAATATAATACAAAACTTGAATTAAAAATAATGAATTTAATATAAGATTTTGAGTCTTAATAATAAAATATAACATTTCAAATATCATAACGAAAAAGTAGCAGTGCAAAGGTGTGACGAACTATTATAAATTATATCCACAATGATAAAGGACTAATACCTTGACATCCATAAAATAAAATATAACTATTTCATAGCCTAAAATATTAATATTTTAGTTAGATTTTTTTTATCTTTTAACTTAAAATTATATTATTGGAATAATTGTTAAGTGGGTTTGATTTGTTTTGTGAAGAAGAAAAGGAAAGGCGAGTGAGGTGACGTGATGGTGTGGTAGGTGCTGACACGTTACAATGTATTAATTAAGCTGTCACAGCACGCAAGCAAACCAAGGTTCAGTTCGGTTCCAGACCCAAACACTGCTCTCCAACACGTGGCATTCGTCCCTGCGTTTACAACTTCGACAACTTTAAAAGTGTAGCTTTAGTGGGCCCCTTCGTTCCAAGCTTTGGCTGTCATATCAAATCACAAAACCAGACAATTCCCCACCCTACCATTCTATGTTTCAAAACTCCTTCCACTCTAATTTTTTTACATTAACCTAATGTTATACCTTTCTTTGGACGAGAAGGTGTGAAAAGGAAAATAAATAAATAATTAATAGGATTATTTGAATTATGAAAAAATGCTTTTGTCTAAACTTTATTTTTATTTATCTTTTGTTTATGTGAAAATACTCAAGTGGAAGATTGTTTTCCTTTGTTTCGGTGATGTGTCATCTGTGAAAAAATGAAAAATGTAAATCGGTTTTGAGTATTCTCCTTGAAATGAGTTGAAGAAAAAGGAAGTCGGCTTGATATTTTATTTTTATTCTTCCTTAGTTCTAATGTAGAGAGTTTCAATTTGTTGTTTTCCATTTTATGCTTCTTTATCTATACCTTTGTCTTGTGGTTCATTCTTTATTTTTGACATCCTTTATTTTCATTGCTCTAATGTTACACTCATATTTCACACGAAATGATCATAGATTATTAATTATAGAATATTATATTAAATTTTATTAATTATATATTATCACACGAAATGTTTTAAAACATAAATAAATAAAAATTCAGATCAAAACACGTACGAAGAAATACAAAGAATAATATATTAATTTATATTTATATTTATTTTATATATATATATATATATATATATATATATATATATATGATCAACGTAATCAGTTTACGTATTATGTCTTTAAACTTGTATTATATAATATAATAAAATAAAATAATAACAAAAAAATATTAATAATAAAATAAAAATAATAGTAATATTAATAAATAATAATATAAATAAATACATATAATAATAAATATCATTATTAATAATAATAATAACAATAATAAATAATGATATTAATAATAATAAAAATAATACAATAATAATAATGAAAAACAATAGTACTAATAATAATAAAATTAAAATTTAATATTTAAGTATTTATAACAATAAATGTAATTTTATTAGTTTATAAATATATTTAGTTTATTATTTCTATAGTTATTATATCAATCCAACCATTCCTATACTTATGAAAGGTAAATATGTATAAAGATTATTCTATAACATCTTCTTTTATATCTTCTCACGTAAAAAATATTTACACTAGGTTTAAAAGACTTGTAACTATAAGTTAAGCAAATATTATAAAGATAAAACGTCTAGAGCTGAAGGAGAAAATTAGAGCAGATCTTGTGAAAGAAAAAAGGAAGTAAGAATTCAATTAAACTTGTATAAAAGGTTTTGAGCTAATTCTTATTGCATTGGATTCCTCATTTTAAAAACTTCAATTTTACACTTCGATCATAAAAATTGGATTTTGGAGCTAAAGGAAATAACTTACACAAAGTTGCACCAAAATTACTTGTTTAGTAGATTTTTGTTCTTTAGGGGTATTTTTGTATTACATAGTGTAATCAATAACTTGGGCCACTTTGGTAGTTTTTTTAGGTTCATATTTTTTTCTTGTTTCAGAACCTTATAAATATAATACAAGTGAAGAAATTACAGGCTTAGATTTAAAATTAGAAATAAAATAGGACTAGTCGCATTTTTAGTTTTTTTTTTTTTTGTTAATTTTCAATTTTTACAGTTTTTGATTGGCTAATGAAATTTATATAATTCCTACTTTCGCTTGTATGCGTCATTTCTCTTCTTCCATGAATGTTTGATGTTTCTTTTATTGTTTGAGATGGATGTAATAGAAACATTGAGTTGAATTACAGATAGAAGGTGTCATCTGATAGAAAATTAATGAAAAATTTAGGCAAGGTTAAGTAATATATTAAGAAAAAGTCTCTAAGAGCCTCCAAGGCTCCACTGTATACAAAAAACGAAGAAGGGAGAGGAGCAAAAAATTTTCTTCGCTATCAGCGAAGATTTGCGAGAAGAAATTCAACAGTACTCAATAAAATAATAATAAACTTAATTAAATTATAAAATGATAATAATATAATAAATTAAAAAATATTAATATTAATTTTATAAAATACTAATAATATAAGATAATTATTAATAATATTAATATATAAAAAACTAAAAATATTAAAATATTAAAAATAGTAAATATAATAATAAAAATTATAAAATTATAAATAATAATTATAATAATAAAATTATATTAATATAATTTTAATTATATTTGATTTTTAATTATAATAATATTTGTAATTTTATAATTTATATATTAAAAATATTAAAATATTTATTATATCTATCACATCATTCACAAACTTTTCACTCAAATCTTCCACTCAAATCTTACCATCTTTCTCTTAATCTAAACAACCAAACTTTCCACACACTTTCATATCAAATTATCTTAAATTCACTCCCTCAAATTCACTCTCCAATCCAAACACACCCTAAAAGATTTTCTAAAAGACTACTTAAAGAATTCAAGAATAAGTTAAAAGACGTTTATTTTTGTTCGTATTTCACTATTCATTCATAAGTTGATTTTATATGTAAAGAGAACCTCTGGTTATAGGTCAAAAGATGACTACCACTAATGCTATACTTAACTTATTTTACAAGTTTCTAAAAAAATTCTTAAATAAAAATTTGACGACTAGCAAAAGGATCCTCTATATTAAGAAAATTAAGAAAATATAATGTGAGAAAGGTAACATACGATCTAAGCTACTAATTTCTCTCAAATAGAGGAGGACAAGTAACAAGTGTCTTAGATACTAATTACATAAAGAAGTGATGTCTAACCCTAACATGTTATAAGTTAGGGTTTTTAATCTAACTTAGCGTCTCCAATGCCCAAAAATCTATTTTAATTTTATAAATAGATGTTTTCTAGTTTTGATACTATAATATCTTTATAGTGATTTCTTTTTCAAAAATGAAACTTGAGTTCAAATGTCTCATTAAAGACGAAATCTTTTCTTAAGCTCGTGATTAAATTTTTAGTTCAATGATTTTATTTATTTTTATTTCCAATCTTAAAGATAGAGTTAAAGATGGAGTTAAGTCAAAAACTTTTTGATTTTTTTCCATAGTTATTTAGCTCCTCTTCTTCTAGTCTTTTTTTTCTATTTTTCAACAATATCATTTAAAAATTTAGTTTATCATTTGTCAAATAGAATTTTTAAAAATTTCAATAAAAATTGTTGATATGTAAGTTTCGAGATTTTAATTCTTAATTAAGATCTATTATTTTAGTTAATACAATTTGATTGGATTGTGTTAATTTCTTAGAACAAGATAGTTATATTTGAATTCTTGTATTAAAAATGGAAATAGAAAAGTCATTAATAAATTTATGAGTATAAAAAAGAAAGTTTATTTAAGTGTTGCAACTATTTAAGAGATACTAACGTAACAAAAAGTTTAATCATTAAAATGTAGTAAAATGATAATAAAAGCAAAGTTTCTAGATTATAAAATAAAAAAATCATTTTTTATCTCTTAAAAGAATTAAGACTTCTCTAAGAGGTTAAGTTCAAAAATTTACTCTGAGAATTACGTGGCAGGGGAAAAGAAAGGTGTCGGAGAAGGGTGGTGCCTGCAAACCGCAGCGGGTCGAGGCACAACACAAGTGTACTGTAAACGCAGACGATGTGAGCCAACCTCTCTCTCCACTGATTACCACGTGGAACTTTTCAAACGCTTCTTCATTCTTCACGAACCAAACCCATGAATACATCCATGAACTTCAACAACATTAACATTAACCTTAGCATTAACATCCACAACAACAAACAAAGCTCTCTCTCCTTCTCTTCCTCTTTCTTCTCTCTCTCTCTGAACCTCTTTTCTTCTCCTACTCTCCCTTGGATTCTTCTTATACTTTTTGTTCTCTTTCTACCATTCTCTTCTTTCTTTGAAATCACCTCATAACAAACACTGTACGCCGCCCTGCCCCCATTTGTTTTCTTCTCGTAGTTTCCTCACCAAATTTTAGCACAGCTGTTTACACTTCATAAATTTTCGTTTTTTCTTCCTAAGTGGACCACCCAATTGTACTTTTGTGCCTAACTTGTTCATGCATGTTTTCTTTCAGAGAGAAACCTGTTCGGTTGAGGGGTTTTCTCTTTCTTCTCTGCGCCAATGGAGGTAAAAAACAAAACAGGAAAGAAGGGAAATGTTGATCAAGTTGAGGTTTTTCTTATTTTTTATTTTACATCATGCAGATGGGAGTTGTTAGACTCTGAGATTCGTTTAAATTTTTGTACTTTTTGGGTGCAGAGGTGTTGCAATGAGAAAGCATACACGTCCAAGAAAATGGACCTTACTCTGAATCTTTCTCCTTGCGGTGAGAATGCAGAAGAAAGGAGGTTGACAAGGTCAGCATCAGTGGAAGGTGCGGCAAGTGGGGTCCAGTGGGGCCCATCTCTTGGCAGATCTTGCTCAGTGCCAGCTGAGAGGCAGAGGAGGGTGGCTGCACTCTCACCTCAAGTGTTTGCCTGGGTGGCTGCATCTGCTGTCAATGTCAATACACCATCATCACTTCCCCAATTCAAGGCACATCCAAATCCTTCTCAGGCTTCAGAGCTTCGTGGTAATCAATTTCTTTCACTCGTGTCCTCTATTTTGCACGATCATGGTTTGTTTATTTATTTTGGGGGGATTAGAAAGTTGCCAACCTGTATATGTTATTATGGTTTGGAACTGTGTATTCTTATGACTTGTTTAATTTATTAACCAATGCTTCTGGTGACTGCATTGGCATCTTAGAAAATAATGATGTTTTGTTTGTGTTGTTGTTAAATGATTGAAAGAATAAGAAGAAAGCTTTTGGTTTTGAGGACTATCCCCCCTACCCCACTTTCCAATTTGCTTTTCTCAGATGATTTTTAGTTCCCTATGCCAAATAATCCACCTAGATTTCTAAAGGCAAATCTATTTTGTTCTTGAAGAGTTATATTTAGCTCTGTAAATTATCTCCCTCAGTGTGAGTTTACTCCTTAAATAAATTTTCAGTATCACAACTAGTTGATCTTGTATAAATTATATTGTTATTCATTGTGTGACTACTCTTCACTAACTCAAACTTCTAGTTTTATAGGTAAATAATGGTTATCATTTCTTGATAATAACGGTTATATACTAGAAATAAACAGTGTATGAATCCTTGATTTTGCCAGGAGATAAAGCCACACCATACTCAGATCCACAAGTCCATTTACATATAGAAATTGGTTTGCTTGTGTGTCATTCCTCTAGACTATAACTTTTGTTTAAGCTGTTCCATTTAATTTCTGAATCAATTTGAAGTTTTAAGACTGTTAATTTATTATTTCTGTCCTCTGAAAAAATGTTTCATTTACTTTCTTTACATACTAATAGATGCTGCATGTGTGTAGCCAGTCTTATACTAGTGCATACGTGTCTTTCTTTTGTTTTATCTGTAATGATTAATACGGGACTTAACATTTATGACATCTAAGCTGGTTTCACTATTTTCCAAGATAGATGATGCATCAAAGGTAATTTGTTTTTACTGTAAAAGAAAATCAAAACTTGGGAAGAGGTCTTTAGTCTGTTCATTATTTCTCTATTGTTACAAAAGGTTTCAAACTACCATATTCTTTCCATACAAAACCATTTTAGAGAAAGAAGACATGTGAATTGTTAAGGTTTCTCTTCAGTGCATCATTATATACAATAGAAACTGATCTTTTTCATCCGGTAATAATGCTGACATATGCCTCTGTCTGAATCATATGCAAGGTTTTGAATAATAATTTATATCTGTAAGTGCTTTGTGTAACAGATTTCTTTGCAAGGCTATACATATGGTTTAGTTTTCTTTCTGAATAATTTAGGCCAGTTTAGTATTATCTTTTTATCACCATTCATCCCAAAATCCAACTAATGCAACTACTTCAGTACTTTTTCATCTGATCTTGAAAATCTGAAACTGAACCTTTCTTGTATGGTTTCCATCCCAAAAGACACACTCACAGTTGTCTCATACCACATTCCATATGTAGGTCTCAGACATTCAGCCGAAGGAGTTGCTTGGAAAGTCCAAACTTCAACCAAGCAGGACAAGAATTCCATGGCCTCTAAGAAAAGAATGGCCAAGAAAATTTCACCTAGACCTGCTGACACCAAGGTGGAGAATCAGGCAAAAAGGCATAAACTTGGGAACTACTGCAGTCTCAAAGGTGATGTGATGGAAATCCTGAGACGTATGCCAAGTGTGAGTACAACTGGAGATGGACCTGATGGGAAGAGAGTAGAAGGGTTTCTGTACAAGTACAGAACTGGTCAAGTGTGTATTGTTTGTGTCTGCCATGGTAGCTTCCTCACTCCAGCTGAGTTTGTGATGCATGCTGGGGGCAAGGAAGTGGCCAATCCCATGAAGCATATTACTGTTTTTTCCAACTCATTTTAGAGGCAAGGGAATGGTGTTATGATTCATCCATCTTTAGAATGCAGAGGGAAGTGGAGCAATGAAACTGTCTTTGGTTAGTTTAGTTTCTATGATTTAATCATTGAAAAAAAGTGGCCTGATTGAGAGGAAATTTCATCAAAGGTTGTGTACTTTTGTGAGCTTATGTCATACAATTTAGAGGCAAGAGAATTCTACGTTTTAGGCCAAAATTTTCTCCACTACTCATTTAATGCTAAGATTCATAGAGGAAAGTAACAGTAAGGGGATGAGAAAAAAACGAGGTAAGAAATGACTAAGTTATTTAGTTGAAAACATGAATGGAAGGAAATTTTCTTTTATTTATTAATAATTATATTTTAATGTTTTAAATTATTTATTATTATTATTATTATTATTATTATTATTATTATTATTATTAAAACACTATGTATGTATGTATGTGTCCATAATCTATTATTAATATTCATAACTAATTATCATTTTAATAACCTAACCAATCATAATCTATCGTGTTGGAATGTGTTCTTCTCATTTTTATGAGTAATGGTAATAGTGAGGTTCCTTTTTTCTTCAAACATCTCTGTTTTATTCAAAGCTATTTGAAGATTGAAAACACTTCCTGTTAAATAAATACATTTTGTATCAAGGGTGTCTTTTGTCTTGTTTATACGATAGAATTTGCACTTGAATCATGTTATAATTTCTTCTTTAACCTTGATTTGAAAGTTAAGTTAGAAGGTCTCTCAAAATGTTCTGGAATCTTTTTGAATTTGAAGTTAAATCTTTATGTATTAGGATTTTGTTTTAATTTAAAATATTCTTAAATTTGTTAGAATAGTAATGAAGAACATTTTAATTCAATAAAATCATTTAAAACTTTAAGTCTTATAATTAATTTTGTTTTAATAGATGTACTTTTAATTGACTAAAATCACTTGAAATCTAATTTTTTTTTTTATTTAGCTTTAATAAACCAAAAACGATGATGTAATTGTTTAAGATCACTTGAAATTAAAACTTTAATCAAAGACTTTTGTTTTATTCAAAGCAAAATGTTAGTAGCTGTTGCTTCAAAAAGTTACTTACACTAGCGTTTTAACAACCGCAACAAGGTAAAAACAACTTGTTTACTAAAAATTAATAATAGTATTACACAAGCTTTTCAAATAGCCAAAAAAAGGTTAGAAATTAGATAATATGATATACTTCTTTCTTTCTTTTACAGGAAACTAGAGGATTTTGGTTCCTGTCTGCATACAGATTGAAAATACGAACTTGGATTTTGAAGCCGGGTGATGGTGATTAATCCATCCAAACTCTGAAACTTCTAAGATATTTCCAAAACAAATCTTGCCAATAATGAATTTTTCATATAAAACTCTTGTGTGTTTTTAATCCTCAAGCATCAAACAAACCTTTAAAAAAGTAAACAACAATCCAGAGAGTTATAGTTCAATTGATTTCCTCAAAACTTATACTGCATTTAACACTTATAAATTGGTTCCTCCTTATTCATTTACCTCTACAAGAGACTTTTAGCTACTTGACTACATCCTTAAAAGTTCCAAATGACAATGGAATACTGGCATAACCAAACTGATGTTAATGTTAACATGCTACAGAAAATTTGTTTGACCTTACACACTTGTGTGCATGTGTTTTAGTGTGCCATCTCAAAAGAATTTGCTGAGGAATCCCGGGACCCTTGATTTTTTCTGATTATTCATTTATCTACCAACAGTGCTATCAAACTAACCTATTATGATACATTGTTAATCAGAAATTTTGTGACTGGTCTCCAAACTTGAGGTACAGGTTTAGCAATGGAAAAAGTAGAATGAGAACTAACCAGTTAGAACTATCCTGTAGTGCATGTGCGTGATGCTAAACTATAAAGGTGATAGAGACAACAAAATAATTTTGGCAGAAGCCAAGAGACACTATGGTCAGATAGGGACCTAATGGTTCTAATCAACAGCATGAGAAGCAAGATAGCCACGATTTGTTCTGAGGAGCATTTGGGGTCTTGGGGGTCTGAACTGCATCTGATGCTGCTCTAAGGCTCTGCTGCTCTTGCTGTTTCTGCTGCTTTTTCCTCTCTTCTTCATGCTTTGGTGAAAGAGTTTTGTCTCCATCAGTATATCTTCACATCACAAAAACAGTTCAGTATTCTTTTCTTGAAAGGCATAGCATCCAGTTAAGAATAGCTACCATCAGGAAGCGACTTCATCATCAGAGTAATTTTCATCTAGTGATATTAAGATTTATTTCTGAATTCACTATCCATGCATTTTCATGTTCCCTATATTATATGTTACACTTCTTATAGTATGAGTTCAAATACTAAATTTTACCTTTCCATATCAAAATTATTCACATTGTAAACAAAAATATAATAGAATCACTGCCCAAATACACTGCTACTGGATTGTCAGTGAAGGACAAAACCACGGGTACATCATGAAAGACTGGAAGAATTTCTGTATTACTTTGCTTTCAAAGTATAAAATCTGAATTGATTTAGGCGAGCAATGAGAAGCCAAACCAAACATGCTATTAGTATACCATATTGGTATGGCATTTTTGGTTTGACCTCAGGATTGCTAAAATCAATTCAATCAGGTTGAAAGCAAAGCAACAGAGATTTGCTTCCAGATTTTCATGGTACCACCGTGATTTGGATCCCATAAAACGCACTATAAATAGCAAGTTAGCGAACTAAGCATGGATATTTACGTACAAAAGAAGTCAGTGATGAGAGCTTACACATTAAACGCAAAGGATTTGGTGCTGGCATCTGAATGGTAAGAATGACAGTTAGAATTACGACGTATATTAGAACTTGTTTCCCCTTCATGATTTGTCAAATCCGCTCTACTTGTACTGTCTCCTTTTATACTGCTTTCCATTATAACCTCTCTCATTGTCTCAGCAGCTTTTTCTTCAGTAGCTTTTGAACCTTCATGCTGTTTGGAAGTGCTTTGGCACATATCAGTTAATTTTGTTGCTGAAGGTTGGGGCTGAGGTGGGAGTGGGGGCTGGTTGCCTTGACATGATGCACAAGACGTGTTCATGTCGCCGACTTTATCCATTTCGCCAGATTTAGTCATCCAACCCATGTCACTTGAGAAACTCGTATTTCCCATTTGAATGCTGAACAATGATTCATTTGAGGCATTGCTCCATTGGGTGTTTGATTTTGATTTGTGTCTATCAAACACATGAGATGGAAACTTATAATTGGAAGGAGTTGAAGGATTCTCTGGACGCTCCATTACCTGTATGGGAGGATTTTGTTTTTCTGAGCCATTGCTGAAGGGAGGAGAACCATCACTAGGTTGTTGTCCATGCCTGGGAAAAGAGCTGATTGGGATATCATCTTCAGTTGTTTCGTCAGCAAACTTAACATCCTTTCCCCGTTTTTGAGGTGCTTTAGTGGCAGAGTTTGCAGAACTACGCATGTGATCCTGAGTTGAAGATTCAAAAGCTGGAGGAAATGATGAGCCTGACCTCTTGTCTGTTCCTGAATTGCTACTAGACTTGCCATGATTTCTTTCGTTTGTAACTGAAAATGGATCATGCGGTTCAACACTTGTTGGGGTAGTACCAGCACCTGCACGGTTCTTAGAGCTTGTATCAGCTTGTTGTTGGTCTTGTGCTGATTCCAATGTGAAAAAGGGGTCTGATTGTTGGCTTGCAAAGGGATCAAGAGTTTCACTATGTGTGTTAGAAGGATGTGTGCTTGCTTCGCTACTAGGCATGCTCCAATGACCTCGCTCCGCTGATGGAACTGTATGATGAGATTCACTACCAATTTGGAAGGGATTCCCTGGTGATGATTCATTGGTAGATGGTGCCATTGATAAATGGGGGTCTAGTATGCCATCATCCGGAAATGCAGTACCACTATTGTTAGTCATGCCACCTCTTTCTTGTTTCATGGCAGATAATGAATGTAGATGGTCATGCTCCCTTTCAGATTCATATGCACCAACATGGTTAGTCTTAGTAGCATCAGTGAATAAGAAGGGGTTTTGTGGTGATGAAGAGGAGGATGTGTTATTTGACATTGGAGAAGGATGAGCTCCACCAAAAGGGTTATTAGGTTCCAAGAGGACTTCTATCTCCCTTTCCTGCCATTGAATGTGTGTTGTGCAATTCAGACTGAAAGTATGTTTGGTCACCTTTAGGAGATGTTGCAGCTAGAAGTTTGTGCAGCTTGTCGCAGTGGCTGTTGCATATGGCACAAAGTCAAAGTGATCTTGTGATGTCAACTCTGAAGAAAAGGTGAAGTGGATGGTATGTGTTTCTGTTCTTTGTTAAATTGTTTTCCTGCACCTAAATTTGTAGAAGGACCAGTTCTCTTATCAACACTAGATCCACGGTTACTCACAGATTCCATCAGCCAACAACATCAAAGTCTTTCAGAGACGGGATATTCTGTAAAACCAGAATCTCATATACAAGGATTTGTTTCAAGCAACTAGAAAGCATACATAAGCGTGTTATCCTTCAATTCATACATGCAATTTGGCTATATTAGAAGTTTCTAGCATAATATGTAAGATAACAAAGGTGTTATATTATATCCCTTGCATGCACAAAATCAGAAATCTTCATTTTTGTTAAGTGTTGGCATTATTTGATCCTGCATGTGTGATTGTTATATGGATTTATTTTATGAAGATTCTTCAGGCAATTTCAACATAGAAACCAACTTATTAATTACATGTCATGAGTGTACATTATACAAATACAAAATGTGTCAAATAACTCAATAGAACATATGCTCTTATAGTAATTAAAAGAAAGGATTTTGAAAGAGAAAATGCATATGAAAAGATTGAATAAAATATGTACCCAGAAAAGGGACATTTACAATGTGGTGCAATGATCAAGGTGCCTGCTGTTTATTACTAGGCCGGTGATGGCATGGTAATAAGCAGTCCCATTGTCTGAAACACAATATGCAGCAAATCCAGAAGAAAAGGTGTAAAAGTTAGAAGAAATTGAGTATGGGGAGAAAGAGAGAGAAGATGCAACAAGAAAGGGTTAAATAAAGGAGAAGGCGTTGCACAAGTTTAGCCGTTTCATTCTCTCGTATTTTTCTCAACTCAAAAACCTTCTGATGCAATGCTGATTTAATCTAAAAAAATTAAAGGTAAAAAATCGGAGCTATGCAAATATTTCATTTTTTATGCCATTAAATTTTATTAGATCAAGTAGACAAGGATTTTTACGTTTGAAAATAAACAAATTTTATATATTCATCAATATATAATTAAATAAGTACTTTCTAATTATTTTTCTTTTTATAAATAAAAAAAAACATTTCATGTAAAATAAAAAGAGATTATTTTCATGTGTACAAAATCTCTCTCTAAAGTAGTAGATGGACCAACATTTATAGTGTCATCCATAAAATTATTTGGATCCAAGAAAATGTCTTAGAGAGAGTTTTGAGAAGTGTTCTTCGTCTAAGCAACAATTTTGGCACAACATATTCTCTACTCTTTTCTTTTTTCTTCTTGAGCTTTATATAGAAATTAGAAAAAGATATCCATTGTGAGTTCATTTGTAGTCATTGAAGAGTTTTTTTATGCATGTCTTTTCGTCTAAGCTTAATTGTATTTTATACAGTTTTGATTGAATATATTTTTCTATGTAATATCCTTGATAGATGATAGTGTTCATCTTTTTAGATAACATAACCTTCTGTACCATCAATTTCTAGTATAAGTGTAAATTGTACATGATAGACAATTGAGTCAGAATTGAAATGTTTTTGTATTAAGAGATTGGTAAAAATATAACTTTTGTTTTTTGTCCAATAGATCAATTGATTTTGACTTTGCTAGCACCTTTAACAGATCTTTTCAAGTAGAACAATATTAGTTGTGTAATCGTTTAATTTTATAAATATATGATTTCATCATAAAAACACTTTATCATTAAAAAAATCATCAAAAAGATAAGAGAAGATTGCATAATATTATATTGTTTAACAGACGAAATTTACTTCTTACATAACTTATTCTTAAAATTATTCCTTTATAAATTATGTATGATTTATATTTTATACTTTATGATTTTTTTAGTACTTAATTTAAATCACAAAATCTTTGATTTTTTCTTAACAAATTACTTAGCTTGTTTTTATTTTATTTTAATAATAATTTATTTACATTTTATTATTTTAAAATAAGTAACATCTTATAATTGTTGATATTATGTATAAATGTTTATGAATAAATTATAAGATATCATTTTTAATTATTCCAAAATCATAAGAGGTTAAATTGTCCTTAATAAATTACTTAACTTGTTTTTATTTCATTTTAATCATAGTTTATTTATATTTTATTGTTTTGAAATAACTAACATTTAATAGTTGTTGATGTTATATATAAACGCTTGTCAATAAACGATGAAATATCATTTTTAATTTATTTTAAGATGTTGAATTTTTTTCTTAACAAATTACTTCAGCTTGTTTTTAATTTATTTTAATCATAATTTATTTACATTTATTGTTTTAAAATAAGTAACATCTTATAGTTGCTGATGTTATGTATACACGCTTATGAGTAAATGATGAGATATCATTTTCCATTTATTTCAAAATTAAATTAACGTTTATATATATATATATATATATATATATATATATATATATATATATATATATATATATATATATATATAGTCTTAAAAAAAAATCTTAATTTAAACTGTTACAATACCTCGCTATGTCTAAATATACAACTAATATATGTCCTTATCCATTCGCATTTTATCACTTAATGAAAGTGGATGTAAATTAATTACATAAAATTCCTTTAAAAAAAAATAATTATTCCTTTGAAAAATTAATTATACAAATTTCTTTTATAAAAATGAATCATGTTTCACAACTAAAATAATAACTTGTTTTGGTTACTTTAGTTTATAAAAGAAATTTATACCATAAAAAACTTATTCATAAAAAAACTTATTCATGGGTTTAGCAAGTAAAGTTATATCTGTTTTAATTTGCATTAGTTTTCTTGGGTATTTCTCCTTAAAATTGAATTAATGGCTGTCCATAAAGGTGTGGATTTAATTAGATTATATTAGCCGAAGATTTTAATTCAATCGTTACTATGCAATAAAAAATATAAATTTTATTATAATTAACCATAAAAAAAATTTAACTATTTCATGGTGCCTGCTAATAATAATATATCAAATAAAACTCTGACGATTTTACTATTAAATGTCTTTATTTAGAGAATAAAAAAATATTTAAAAAAATTAAATTATTTAGCATCTTAAAACAGTATAAAGAAGAATAATCAGTGCCTTTTATCTGATAAATCCGTTAACATACTAAATTAAAGGAGCATAACTAATATTTACTAATATTTAGAATGGTGCATATTTGTCCACATGCAAGAAAATATTGAAAATATAGTCTTGATTCAAAGTAAGCAAGATGTTCTAAATTTCAACATTTTTGAAGTCAAATCAAATGCTAACTTGATGTGCAAGTAAAAACCTCAGCGTCCCATCATCATGACTTTATTTTTATATATTTCTTTTAAATAATGATTTAGGATCTCTTCTAATTTATGGGCTTTTGTTTTCTATACCCCATAATTACTAACTGCACCTGTACTAAAAGAAAAGGATTGATATTTTTTCTTAATGCATCACATCTTGTTGTCACCTTTGCTGTTGTCATGGCTGCCGTTTCCACGCTGTTGCACTTCCAAGTATCTTCATTCTTCATTTTCGTTTCCTCTTTCAGAGGAAGAAGAAGAAGAGAATAAGTTATTTTGAAAAGTTACTTCTGAAAAGTATATATATATATATATATATATATATATATATATATATATATATATATATATATATATATATATATATGTGTGTGTATTTTATATGTACCATATTATCATTCTGTAGCAATATTATATGAAGTACCATATTATATTTTAATAACTATTTAAAAAATACCTAAAATATTTTAAAAGTAATTAATAGAATAAATATTTTATACAATATTGATGTATGAAAAGTAAAATAAAACAAAAATTAAATTCAATACAAATAATTCAGTTGCACACCGACTACTCGTTACAAGTATGAAATATCTGTGGTAATTATTATATGATCCTATAAATTAGATACTTTGGTCACATTACTTTGCTTAAACTTCACCTGAACGACTATATGATAAACTTGGGTTAGTTCAAACTTTATCAGGTTATAATTTTTTTTAACTCAGTATAGTCCAATATTATACCAACGAATTATTATGACCCATTTTAAACAAATAAATGATATTGGTAAATAAAATTCAAAACAAAATATGCATTTTCAAATTTTAAAATATTTATTAAATTAATTTTAATGTTAGATATAATCATTTGTATGTAAATTATCATATATATGAATAAAATAAATTTAATAATACTTTGAATTTTTAAAAATATTATTATCGCTATATAAAATGGGACAAATTGAATGCAAATCACGATAAGGTGACAAACATTTATTAAAAAAATAGAGAAGACATCACCGTATTTTATTAAAAAAACTAAAACAAAATCTTTAAAAATAAATGATTTTTAAATCAAATTGTGTCTGAATGTCCGCTACTCATAAAATGATATTAACACTTTATAATATTTTTTATGTTTTTTTTTAATATGTAAAATTAATTTTTTTAAGTATTATTTTCTCTTTAAATCAAACAAAGTTATGTAAAACATTTAATTATTTTTAATTAGTTATTTATTGAAATAAAAATATTTATTCAAGTAATTAATAATTAATTTAAAAAATATTTGAAAAGTCTATTCTTTAGGAAGAGATTCTATGTCAAGTCTCTTCAAATAGACCAAACTATTTTAAAAATTATTTCATTTTAATCTTTACCTAAGTTGTATACATTAGGACAAAACTAGCAATCACCAAATGATTAATTACTTTTTTTCTTCTTACCTAACCACTATATTTTAGTTAATAGTGACTACATCTAAGTCTAACACTAATTAATTTAAATATTTTTTATTTTTGATGTAACTCTTATTTTTTATCTCTCAATAAAGATTATAAATCGGAATCACGAAATAATTATTATTTTAAACTTGCAACTCATACTTTTGTTCATCTTTTGAAATCATTTTAAACTACTAAGCCATTGTCATGTTAGACTCTCTACATGAAAAACCATCACCCTATTATATCTAGATTGGTGAAACGAGACCTACTTGATGACTATCCATATTTTTGGCTAATGGATCAATCAATTAAATCTCTTAAATAAAGATGATTTCTTTCTAGATCCCAAAGATATTAATAAAATTGGCAATATTCTGATGTCATACTTCGTGACATGTCATGTGTTTCAAATTCCTCCATCCTTGAAGATTACTAAGGACATTGTGTTCAAGGTCAAATCAATCATGATTTGTTCTTGTCTCCCTATCTTGAACTTCATAAATCTTAAGGAGTATGTTTCTTCTTCGCTTAAAAGATCAAAGAAGTTCCCAAAGTAGACCTTATGGATTGGAGTCATGTATTCAATAAAAAAACAAGGATTCCTTCAAACGTCGTATGAGGATGAAGCCATTTCGGCTTGGTAAGATAATTTGACAAAGCACCCCATAAGTGCATCTTCATCATGTGATCACAACAATGAAATGTATACTGATAACTCTTTTGTGCATCAGATATCCATTTTAAGCCTTATACAAACTTACTCGTCATATGATTCTATAACAATGTTTCTTCAAGAACTTGGATTTGAGTTCTGGCAAGAGGTCCAATGTTTACCGCATGGAGTTTATGGTCATTTCAACTTATATCAATCCTCTTTTGAAGAAGACAAGACCCTTTTAAAGGTAAATTTTGTTCAAAAGGATGTTATCCAGGTCATTCAAGAATAATTGTTGAAGAATTATCTTCTCAAAAGCTAAAGGAAGTGGAAGTTGTTGGCATGGAAACCATAGATGCTTTTCCTAATCCATTTGACAACATTTATTTTTATCATATTTTGGAGCCAATTTTTATATGAAATCAACTTTTTCTAAGTTTGGAACTTGGGTATTTTTTTATTTTAGTATATTTTTGTTAATAATTGAATATTGAAGTTTGAGAAAAAGAAAGTTACAATAATACCCTTATTTTGCTTAAAAAAATGAGCAGAAAGCATTGAATTGAGAAAAGTAAGATTGGAGTCCATAAATGAGTACATGAAAAGAGAAAGTTGATGTAAACAACTCAAGCCTAGAGCTAAGAAAGTTGTGCCCAATCAACATGAGAGCAGATATCTGAATTGCACCCAGTGTCACTGAAGTTAGGGTTGACACGAGTTGGGTTGAAAGTCTTTGGACTTAGTGCCTAGCACCACTGAAGATACATTGGGCATGAACGTCAAAATTTGTGTATTTAAAAGACTTTCTATATTAGAGTTAGACACTCCACTCCATCAAGAAGTCAACAAAATGTAGCCTTAGAATGAAGGCTCTAGGGTTTTGAGGATTCATTTTCTTCTTTTTTAATATCTATCTTCTTCCATTGTTCATCATTTTCAATGTTGTTGGGGTTAGATGTAATCAATTAAATTTTCATTTAATCAATATTAGATTTATATATATATATATATATCTTTTCTTTTTATGTTAGTATTTTATTTTTGTGCTTAATATTTATTATAACTTGATCATTATAATCTTTGATGCTTGGAACATTAAAAAATATGTTTTAAGTTATGCTTTTTAAAACTTTAAAATGAGTAATAACATAGCAACCATTAACAATATTATATTATATAATATAACGTTATCATAGTTAAATACTAAAAAAATATAAATGATGTATTAAAAATTAAAATATAATTAACATATGAATTAGCCATCAATTTTTTATCAAATTTTGGAAACTTTGATTCCTATCCTTCTCAAAAATATTAATCTTGTGTTTATATAAGAAATTTTATAAACGTTATGAAATTAAAATATGTTAAATTTGAATTATTTTTATTTTAAATTATTTTATCTTTCAAATAAATTTTTAATAAAACAACTCAAATTTATTAAGTTTTAATTTTTTTGGATGGAGTATTTCAAATTACCAAATACAAAAATTAATACTTTAACCCTCTAGACATCTACAAAAGAAAAACAATACATATTTCAACTACAAAAATCTGGTTTCACATCTATGAAAAAGTACAGTCCACCTTAATTGGTTGATTTTTTTTTTTTTTTTGACAAACATCAATTAAGAAAGTACTCTAACGTATATTGATATATAAATAATCTCAATAATTTTAATTAGAAAATAATTAATATTATTATCGACTAATAAACTTTGACTTAGATAAGCTAGAAAATAGTGTATTAGTATTAATCAAAATTCCTAGTAAGCATAAACTTAAAAATAATCTTGCCAATACTGATCGACAAAATCTGACTACTATTAGTTGATAAATAATTTTGATGTACGTTCTAATAAATTTTAGTTGAAAACAATCTCCATTAACATGACTTAAATATTATATGTTGATTTCTAGTTAAAAGTTGTATTTGAAATTAGTCAAAAGCTATTAATATTAACAAGAAAAAAATAATCTTAACTAATATCAGTAAAAGAAAAAAGAACACTGACATGTATGGAAAAAGAAATAACCGTAACAATGACAACTAAAAAATAACTAAACTCAATTTTAACATAAAATAAACATATGACAACATGAATAAAAGAACAATAAAAAAAACTAATGACATTTGGAGCTCGATCAGGAAGACAAATTTCTATTAAAATTGAGTTAATTATATCTCAACTTAAGAATAGGAAAAATGAAAATATAAAGATAAACATAAATTAGAAAGCAAAAAAATATATAAAAATTCAAATTCTTATATTTTTTTAAATTTAAACTTTATTTTAAATAATTAAATTAATCGAATAAATTTCTAAACTTTCAATTTGTTTTTAAATTTCTGATTCTTAATAGCATTCCAATTTCTAAAACTCATCTTAATTTTACTAAACAAATCCTAAGATCCACAACTTGGGAAATTTATGCATCATTCAAACAGGAAACTGAAAAAGTCAGTATTCACTCAGAAAAAAAAAAAAATTGGAAATACAATCATTTGAAACCCTAAATCTCTAAAATCTGACCCATTTTGTCAGTGCCACCTCTGTCAACACATAGCTTGACGCTTCAGCTTGCTGAACTGAGGAAAGAATCTGCATTTTAAGAGGCTAAGTCTTGCAACAACTAACAAAATGTTATTTGATAAAAAAAATCATTTTAAATAACAGTACAAAGTTAAAGGTCAAAATCAAAATTTTAAAATACAAACGATAAAAAGTGTGAGGAAAAAAACTATTGTAATCTATTTATTTTCAATTGTTTTTATCTAATTTAACTGTTTTTATATTTTAAATTATTCGAAAAAATTCATAAAACTTGGACATTATGAAATGAATTGAAAATATTTTTATTTACAATTAAGTATATAAGTAGTTGAACCAAGTTATCATTTCACGTCTCAATTTTTAGAAAGTACCATAATTGAATTTTTTTAAAAATTAAACATAAATTTTCATTTATCTTTGTAAGCATTTTATATAAAATAAAAATATAGCAATTAAATGTAATTCTGTAATTTAATGTGTCTTAGAAGTTAAAGACTAGTAAAAGGATAGTAAGCAAAGTGTATTAAAAAAAAAACTAAGAAAAGGAACCAATGAACGTGTTAACAAGATCACAGGAACACAACACAGTTTCTGGTAAATTTCTTCAATATCTAATTTCGTTAAATCCAGTGACATGTCCGTCAAAAGTCAAAAGCCAGAGATTGAGGAAATTGTGTAGGTAGAAAATCTATCAGAGCAAAACAAAGCTCCTCCACAATTTTCTTTTTCTCCACACAAAAAACATCTCTCTCTCTCTTCACAAATTTCAAATTTTCTCTTGGCTACACAAAATTCGCTCCCACTTTCTCAATTTCCATGCTTTCTGCTTTGTTACATCTTTGTCCCAAGTTTCATCTGTTTGATCCTTTGTTCTGGTTCATAGTTGCTTGTATCTGAATCATGTTTTGAAATCTATGAACTGCATGTGATTTCAGTGTCTTTCTCTTTTTCCAAAGAAAGAAAAAGAAATTATTTTGGGGGTTCATTTACCAGTGATTCATTGGGAGGGCAGGTGATTGTGTGAGGGTCAATTGGTTGAGTTCACCTTTTCCTGTGGCAATTCTATTTATAGAAGTTTGAGTTTGGAGGTTGTGCTTGGTTTTGGTGGGTTATATTCTATTATCAGCCCTCTTAACTTCTTGATAATGGAGAGGGTATGAGAAGTTAATAGGAGAAGACTGGAAAGTGTAGTTTCAAAGTATTCATCCATGTCTTCTTCACAATTTCCAGATGCAGGGCTCAAGCTTTTAAGGTTTAAACCACTTGTCTCTTAATTCTTGTTCCTTTGAGGACTACAAAGCTTGCTTTCACTTTTTTTGTCTATAAGGTAAGCATTTCAACCATTAGTCCTTTGAGGACTACAATTCTTTGTTTCACTTTTTTCATTTGTAGAGAGTGCAATAAGGTTTTAAAAATTGAGGTTTTAGGCCGCAAGGTCAAGGGTTTTAATTAGAGTGTGACTGCGTTGTGAAAAATTAAAACCACTGCATTCTGGTTTGGATTTCTTCTTGCTCTTGCTGTTATGGAGGAACATATATCTGTTATCTCCACTTGTGAACAAGATCAACACGTGATTGCTGCTGCTCAACACATTTTCAAGGCCCTAGCAGCAAGCAAGAGTGTGTCCAGTGACTTGAGAAAAACCCTCTTGGATCTTGAGACCCAATTGTCTGCAATTTCCACAGTCAATGAGAGAAAAGAAAAGGGTATCAAGCAATTAGAGAACCGGCTAAAGTGTGTAGAAGACAAGGTAACGAGGTGGGTAGCAAACGCTTCCATGACATGGGACTCTAGTCCAGATGAGTCTTCTGACTATTTGAAAGTTGTTGGTGAAATCCAAACACTGATTCAGAGTTTGGAAAGCTTTTCTGTGGTGAATGATAACTGGAGACAGAAGGAACTTCTTGAGAGAGCTAATGCAGTTCTGCAGGATGCTATGTCAAGGCTTGAGAGAGAGTTAGGCCACATTCTTGTTCAACATAGGCGATACTTTGAGCCTGAGTACATGTCTTTCCATTCTAAAATGGATATGACGTATGATCAATCATTTCGTTCAGTGGATGATGAACAAATTAACGAGGTCCGCAGGAGTACCGGTTCTAGCCAATCCGAGGCCAGCATTGTTGATCTGATGAATCCAGCAGTACTTCAGTATCTCAAGAGCATTGCAAATGTCATGTTTGACTCAAAATACCATCAGGAGTTCTGTCAGGTGTTCATTACATCCAGGAGGGAAGCCTTGGCCGAGTATTTTGACATTCTTAAGATGGAAAAATTAAGCATTGAAGATGTGTTAAAACTGGAGTGGCAGTGCTTGAACCATGAGATAAAGAAATGGATACGGGCCATGAAGATCATTGTTCAGGTATATCTTGTAAGTGAGAAACGATTGTGTAAAGACATCCTTGGGGAGTTTGGATCCTTTTATCAGTGTTGCTTTTCTGAAATTTCTCAGAGTTTTATGCTGCTCCTTTTGAATTTTGGGGAGGCCGTGGCAATGGGAACACACACCCCAGAAAAATTGTTTCGTTTACTTGATATGCATGAGGTTTTGGAGCATCTTTCTGTGGATGTAGATATTTTGTTCTTTGAAGAAGTTGGTTCTTTTGTTAGAGGAGAGTTTCACAAGCTTCTAAGGAGCATTGGTGACACTATTAAGTCTACATTTCTGGCATTCAGAAATGCTATTGCAACTAACCATTCAAAGACTCCTTTTCCTCAAGGGGGTGTTCACCATGTTACCAAGTATGTCATGAATTACATCATGACACTAGTTGAATATGGTGATACCCTTAATCTCCTTCTTGTTGATGAATGTTCAACTGAGCCTGCAGGCTATGAACAAGACACCTCAGCTCTCTCATCGCGTCCAGTGGCCTTCTGCTTTCGGTCAATCACCACAGCTCTAGAATCCAACTTGAGCAACAAGTCCAAATTATACAAAGATTTGGCTTTGCAACAAGTTTTCATGATGAACAACATTCGTTACATGGTGCAAAAGGTCAAGTGCTCTGACCTAAGCCATTTTTTTGGAGACTGCTGGCTTCGGCAGCACACTGCTGAGTATCAGCGCGATGCAATGTGTTATGAGAGGGTCACTTGGGGTTCAGTACTTGCTATGCTTAAGGATGACAGTTTTTCAAGTTATGTTTCACAGAGAACTTTGGAGAAAAGGTGCAAAAAGTTCTGCACTGCCTTTCGTGAAGTGTACAGAATCCAGACGGGGTGGTGCATCCCAGACCCTCAACTTCGTGAGGATCTACAAATTTCTGTGTCTCAGAAAGTGGTTCTTGCATACGGATCATACACTGGAAGAAACTCATCTAACATTGCAGAGAAGTATATGAAGTACACCGTTGAGGATCTACAAAGTTATATTTTGGACCTTTTTCAAGGGTCACCAAAATCTTTGCACTATACTCAGCAAAAAAAATGAAGGGTCTTGGCTTGAGTTTCATTTTTCATAGAGACTATTGTATATTTTACCCGTCATATGAAAAAATGACATCACGGTCGTAGTTAGCTAAGGGTGGCCGTTATACTTGTTCTTCGTTGATATCAAATAAATGAATATGGTCTTACCTGTTGGTCATTTGGGTGAAAATGATGCCTTTTTCTTCATGATAATGGCTTAATGACTCTTGATTTTGCTTTATTTTCGTTCTTAATCAGAGGTGTTCTCGGGTTGTAACTGCAGGTTTGAGCATTCATGTATCATCTGATTTGTGAGAAATAACAAATGGCAATACTGGCCTTAAACAGAAGGCATTTGCTTCCTGGTCCCTCCAGCTTTCTGTCAACAACCCCATAAGATTTGAAATGCTAGTTTTGTCCCTTGGAGTTTTATTTGAAACATTTTTTCCCTTGAAGACATTGTGTTTTGCTGCTGGCTGAAGGTTGAAAGAGGATAAATTTGACAAGGAGTGGTGGAGCTCATTCTAGTCTTTCAAAGTTGTTTAGGTCGGGGTAGGTGGTTTTAGGTATGGAAGGTTGATTTTTTCTGTTTTGGTAGTTGTAACTGTGCAAATAGTTACCAGAATTTAGAAATATGCTTCTGGAACATGTAATTCAGAACGTGTTTAGCCAAGAAGCATTGGTTTCTGGATTCATGTTTCCAGAAGTGGTGGATGAACATACCCCGATAGTGTGGAAGACGTGAGTTGTATTTTGAAATTGTGTTTCTAGAAACATATTTTGTACATTCTGAAAAGCTCATTTTGTAAGTATAGCACAAGCGTTTTGTAATTCGTTGGTTCCTATTCATCTCAAATCCTGCATAATTGAACAAATTTTCCTTTAAGCTCATCTGAATCCAACCAGTTCAACATTCTAAATTGATTATGAGTTTATTTTGCAAAAACTATTCTTATTTATTTGTGCCAATTAAGTGTCTAAATCGAGGTTGAAATAAGTATATTCGACACTTTTCAATATTCTATATTGTAAAATCTAGTATTTTGATTTAAAAAATGTGACTAAAAATTAAGCATGAGAAAAACGGTAACAAGAAAAAGTTGAAGTCTAACTTTAACTTTACTAAATTTGTAAGATTTTTTAATTCTCATGTGTGACTATATGTAAAGATATGATAACAGTGACTAACTCAATCTCTCAAAATCGATTTATAAAATATTCACTTATAAATGATTGAAAATTTTTTTTGATGAGATCTCTAAAAAAAATAAGAATCATAGTATATCTTATATCAAAAACACAATTGCATGCGACCACATAATATCTTTCAACTATTTCACCGACAAAACAAAAAGTTATCTTTTATTGAGGAACTTAAGGCTTTCACATATAGTAAACAAAAAATTCAAGAAATGTTATTAATATTAACTACCACGGTAACAACAAAGGCAACTAAAATCACCAAAACTAACATCAGAAAATTCGCGAACGACCAAGAGAGAAGTCACAAAAAGGAAGATACTTCGCCAACAATAGACACCTAGAATCACAACATACAAGGTCAGAAAGAAGAGGTAATTAGAGAAGAGAAGAAATTTGGTAAAATGTTAATATATTAGTCCCTAAAATATTATTAGAAAAGTCTTCATCTCGGTGTAACTACTTCTCAGTTCTAAATAAATCTCTCTCCTTGTTAAAACCAGTTAAAATAAGAAAATACCTTCAAACATAATTTCTGGACACACTGTAAGGAAAAAACAAATATCAATATTTGATTCATTGAATCATTCCTTACTAAGACAACATTAATCTCCTCAAATTGTGAATCTCATGATATATTCCGCAAGTGACTAAAAAACTGCTACATAATCTCAAAATATGAAAAATTGAAGAAAAAAATTTACATGAGGAAGCTTTTCCTTTCCTTTTTGTATGAAGCCTGATTTTAGCACAACATCAAGGACAAGAAACATGTTCCAATTCGCAAAATCGTGTTTACATGATGAACCTCTGGTTACAACAATGCAAAGTCTAAGAAGTCAGAGGCGGATCTACCCATCACAGTGGCAAACTCATTGAAGCTGATGACACCATCCCCATCTGTGTCAGCTTCTGTGATCATCTCTATGAGCTCTCTATACGTAAGGGGTTGACCCATTTTGGCCATTGCCCCTGCTAACTCTGCGGCTGTTATAAAACCATTCCCATCACGATCAAAATATTTAAACACCCCAAGAAGCATTTCTTGGTTCAACAATATCTCTGCACTTATGTTATGCAATATTGCATCCACCAACTCATCAATCTCCACAAATCCATTTCCATTCGAATCCATGTTGGTTAATAACACATGGATTTGGTCACTTGAAGGCTTTAGCCCCAATGACCGAAGAAGGGCTGCTAGCTCCAAATTGCTTAGGCTACCATCTGAATCTGTGTCGAATTTTTCAAAAATGTCCCTTAATTGCCGAAGTTGATTAACCTTAAGTTTTGACATGTTGTTTTCGATGTAATCAACAAAACAACAATGTAAGAGGGATGTGCAATACATGGGTAAGGTAAATTGTGTCACGCAAACAAAAGTGGCACAAAAATGAAACAAAATGTTTGGATTGAAGTGATCAATCCAAGGCTTTTGGACGTGGATCAGAAAACATGAATTGAATATGAAGATCGGGAACCATGCAAACACATAAGTTCCACGCTAACGGAATTGGGGAGAGGTTAAGAAGGAAGAAAAGATGAAGGTGCTTATTTTAGTATGATGCGATGAAGTGTCATTTGTTTTGATTCGTTAAGGGGTGACGTTTATTTCTTTTTAATTCCCTTAGGAGACAGACTAGGAACAAAAAACACGTAGTTGGCTTTACGTTGTTACAATGGAACTTTCTTATATTCTATTAGTTACCAAGTTTCCCTAGTTTCATCCCATGTCATCATACACTATTCATTAACGTTATCGATGCTTTTTTTATCATGCTCTTCTCGTAATTTCGGGACCATTTTCATGATTTCATCACTAAGGTACTGTTAGGCATGCGAACTCGTGTTTTTATAACAAACGCAACAAGAAAAACAAAGCTTATTTCTAAATGTAACTTTTTTTTTTCATTATTTGAAAGAGTGCCTAAGGTAAAAAAAAAATTAGGCAAGCAAATTGCTTATATAGATTAACTTAAAAGTTTTGAATTAAAAATAATATCATTTTTTTTATACGTGGAGTTATTGTTTCATTCTTATGTTTCTCTCCTCTATTTTTTCACTTATCATTGGTCACTTACATTAAATATATTAAAAAAATATAAAAAAAAATAGGTACTAGAACAAAACTCCCTTAATTAACAAAAATCTATTAAAAAAAAGAAACAGATGTACGGATACTGGGAAATAAAATCTCACAACATGTTATATTAATATTTTAGGTGTTGGTGATGTTGTTGTTCAGTCTGCTGTAGTATCCATTAATGATAATTGTATTTTAGATAGCACTGGTCACGTGGTTCAGCACAAAAAGGCGGTGGCGGAGGCCCTTTGGGTGGCTTGTTCTAATTTCATGGTGGTGGATTCATCTTCCTTCAACCAACAACTTTTTTTTTTCCATTAAACCTGAATAAAAAGAAATCCTTCAATAGAAAAATACTTATCGATTAGACTTCTTTGTTGTACATGTTTAGATTGGTCTCAGATCCAATTTCTGGTCACGGTTCTCCAATTTGGCTCGTTGAACTCTAACTCCAACGTATAATTTTCTTTTTTTGAATTTCAATGCCAAATAATTTTGAAAAAAATAGATAAATTTGATTAATAAATTTTAAATTTAATATGATTGAAAAAAAATCATATTGAAATAATAATTATTAAAAAGCATTTGTAATAAGAATTGAGTGGTTATGATTAATCATTATTAATATGTAATCTTAATTTATGAATATTATTAAAAATTATATAAGATATAATTACGAGTAATAATAATTATTAATTTAAAAATATTTAAAATATAATTGTGAGAAAAATAAACTAATAAAAATATTTAGAATATTAAAGGTGTATTTTAGGAAATGAAATTTAAAATGTTGAAAGAAATTGTTAGTTGCAGAAAGGGGAGGCTTTAAAAACGTTTTAGAAAAGTTAGACCAGTTAGAGGTTGAATGGAGTTGTTATTAAAAACAAGTTCACACTTTCTTTTGCAAAGCTTTTAAGATGATGAGAAAGTGCTAACTCAAGCAATATAAAAAACAATGAACACTTTAGTTTTAAACTTCTTTACCACCTGTAAAGGTAAATTAATTTATTTAGGTTAATAGCAAAATGTATTTTTTTTTCTCATGTCTTAATTGTTTCCGCAACATATATAGTTTGTCATTGCACTCGCAAAGATCTTATAAATTGAGTGTCTTATAAATTATATGTCATTAATTTTCTTATAAATTAATTTTAATTAAAATAGAAAATCATTATTTTTTATGCATACATATAAAAGTACATATTAAAATTGGCTATAATTACTTTTTATTCAATAATAATTCTTAACATATCAAATTCAATTAAAAACGATATAATCAATATATATTATTTATATATACATATTAAATTTAAAAAAATATTATATTTAGTAAATGCAATAATTAATATTATCATAGAAAAAATAATAGTATATGTATGTATTTATACAAGTAATATATTAATAAAATTCACATATTTACAGAAAAACACACAAAGAGGTACAAGTGTCTAGAAGTTACTTTGATTTTTGTAGTAGTAGTGCATGTATCTTACAAATACTATTACCCTTCATCTAAAATTTGAGTGACTACTTTTATTGGAGTCTCCCCTTCCTATCCTCAAGATTACCTTAAAAGGATTCCCTTATTAAGGAGCATCACTTCACATTTCTTATAACCTCTACCTTAAATATATACAAATCCGACCATGTACTTGATTGATTACCTATACGAAATCTAGGCCTATCTATGTTCATGTAACAAAGAAACAGAACAGTGCTTTCAAACTTGAATACTCTTTGATGCTCCCGAACTATGCGATGCTTCAAAACGAGCAGTGTAGCCAACTGTTGTGTGTCTTATTGATCTCTGTCTCACAACATGAACGTATTCTGGGTCAGTCGTTTGCCCATCATTTCGAATCCACTGTATCATCTGATGGAACATGGGGAAGAACCTCATTTGGATTGAAGCATAGGCGAAGTATGGAAGGAGTGAAGCAACAAGTACAAGCAAAGTGAGGAGCCAGTATGACGGTGCTGGTGCACAAGCTTCAATCAAGACCTTGTAGGCAGTGGTTGATAGAGTGGGGTCCATTGTTCCATACACTATGAGGAATATGTACCAGAAAATAATGCCACCCCAGATGAACAAATGTTGAATGTAAGTGAAGTAGCTGATGGATAGTGCCATTTGGGAATTCACCACCCACACCACACAAGTGTACATGGTTGCACCAAGAACTTCCAGGTCAGCAACTTCCCCTGCTTTGCGGAATGCTTGATTCTCCATTGCGTTGATGCAGAAGAAGAATATTATGGTAGCACTCAATACTCCGTTAAATGCCCAACCCAGGATCCGTTTCCAGCTGAAGAGGACATTTTGCACACCTTCTTGATATAATAATGGGAACTGAAGGCAGAATTCATTAATAAAGATGTTATGGGGTGAAAGTAATGGTGTGTTTTATGTATCAAAGGAAACAACTTTCATCAAACAGATGGCATAAAGAGCAAGGGAATGTAAATGGGTACCTTGAGACATAATCTAGCAGAGACATCCTGGTCAAATACTCCTAAGGCAATTACCGGAAGGGAAGTGAAGAATACGTTATATAGTGAGAGGAACCAATCATTGTATGCAGCTTGCCCTGAGAACGAGGCGTAGATCTCATAGAAGAAGAGGGTGAAGCCAAAGGCAATGTTCTTGTAAAAAAAGTAGCAGATCTGCCAAATGAGAAAAGGGGTTAAGATAGTTTGTGAATATTAAATGGAGTGACCTATGCTTTACATATATATTTTGTCAGAGACAAGTTTGTTACCATTGATGAGATTCTTCTGTAACACCAATGTCCATGCACAAGAAGTAAACGCTCTAGAAACCGAAATTGCGCAATGGCAATATCACTTGACATAACTGCCTGAAATTTTAATACAAAAGAAGCAGAAGAAAAAAAATAAGGGTCGTGTTTATAGGAAGGTAAATCAAAAGAAATTTTTTTGTTGTAAGTAGGACATTTCAGATTTACCTGCATTCCTTCGACACCATTTATACCAATCCCAATATCTGCTTCTTGAAGCATTCCAACATCATTTGCTCCATCACCAATTGCTAGAGTTGTACTACCAGTTTTAATCTTTACCAGTCTAGTAACCTGTAGTATCATAATAGTAATTAATACCTTAACAGATTGAACACTTGGATATCACCATAGTTTGAGACAAGCATTGACCCTTATTAGAAATTAGTTGTTACTTTGAAGGAAATGCCTCTTTTCCACATTGGCTAACAATAAACTTCGAGGATAAATAAATCTCTTTTGTTTTATTTCAAGCAAGAATAGTTTCAATAAAGGAAGAGCAATGGAAAACTTACGAGTGCTTTCTGCTTGGGAGATGAACGACAGCATATGACAGATGCACAGCCAACAGCAAGTGCAAGAAATAAGTCCTTCACATCATCTTCTAGTGCATAAGTAAGAGACTTCCCATCAATGATGAGAGCTAATGCCTCAGAGTTTTCATCATATTCATCAAGTAATTCCTTTCCTTTCCTTAGTTGAAGAATAACACTTGCCTTGATTGCCTGAAGAATCATAAAGTTTCCATCAAAATTAAGCATTCAATACCCTTATGTTCAATGGTTAAAAGACTAATTTATTGTATGGTATTATGCCTTACAATATAGATCACAAACTTGCAGCTGAACATAAAGGACTTTCTAATGCATGTGCCTTGATTTAAATGCCTTGTGAATGGGGATAAAACTGTTATACATTCTGCTTTCTTTCAATCATATAACATAAAGAAATTAGAGCTGGCGTTTACCGCTGCTGCAGCAGACTTGTCCTCCACTTTCTCCAATGACTTGATTTCTGGAGTGTCTGAACTGATTATAATTTGCTTCATTCCTTGTCTGAGCAAACTACATGCAAAGCTGCAGTCACATAAAGTTATTCAATCACTGAGGTCTCATTATCACAAAGGATGTAAGAATCTATTGATATACTTTGAACTTACCCAATATTGATTGCTGTCTCCATTTTATCACCAGTCAGAACCCATAGCTTAATTCCTGCCTGAGCTAGCTTGTCGATGCATTCAGGAACCTGTATGACACAAACAGATTCATAAGAACATAGCAAAAAGAATAATTACTAGTTTTAGTGACAGCATAGAAGATGGCTAATTTCAAAGCACACATATTAGGTAGAAAAACAGAAAGCCACTAGCTCTGCTGAATAAAAAAGCAGTTTCAGTTTTGCATTAAAAGAAAAGAAATTTGGCCATTGATTCACTATAATGTCTGAAAGAGAAATATTGTTTAACATACCCCATTTTGAAGTTTGTCTTCAACCGCAGTAGCACCAAGAAGAATTAACTCCTTCTCAATCATTTCTGATATTTCCTCCACAACTTGCTCCCTATCTGCACTTACTAAGTTGTTGGCCTCCATAAATTCTTTATTGAATATATTGTACTCTTCTTCATCAAGTTCCCGATATGCAAGTATCAAGGTCCTCAGACCGGCATCAGCATATTCATCAATGTGCTGCTTAGTCTTCTCTTCAAACTCCCTTCCATTCTTTCCAAGTCGCTCGAACATGACACTGACAGTAAAAGCCACAAACAAAAGAAATTTAAGGTTTTGAACTCGTGAAACATAATGCAAATGATACTCGCCTAGTTTAAGATAGCCATGCCCTGTATTGTATTCATTCTTCAAAAGAAAGTAGGTTATGCTATGTTTGAGAAAGTGGCTAACCTAAAATGACTAGTCCATTAGGTGGGAAAGCCTCAAGGCTTAAGTACCACATCAAATAGTTTATCCAACTCAATGTTTGACTCCTAACAATATGAATTAAAAATAATGAACAAGATCAAAAACCTGTCTGCTCCTTTGCTAAATAGCAGCAATTTCCCCTCCTCATCTCTTACAATTACAGACATCCGCTTTCTTGTACTACTAAACTCTAGTATATTCAAAAGTTTGTAGGACCTGCAAAAGTGAAATTATATTCTTTTATGCACAACCTACTCGCCAAGATAAATGTTGTTGCAGATAAAGGTAAGATATAGGAAATCAAGCACACACATACAAGGACAAAAACCTCACCTTTCAATTGTTTTGCCTGATTTGGGATTGAACTCACGCAGTGAGATAGTTGTCTGTGTCCTTTCATAAAACTCAAACCCAAGTTCTCTGGCTGCAACCACAAAAGCTGCCTCATCAGGAGACTCAGCTTCATATGAAACTCTACCGTTTTCTTCATCAACTTCAGGTATTGCAGTATGGCACACTGCCAACAACTGCAGGAACCTATGGATTACATTGGCGTGAGGTTCATTGATCCAATTTCCATTTGTGATCCTTTCATCCATAAAGTTAAAACCTTTAATGGAAGACTTTACTTCATAAGTCTTTGGAACATAGCCATTTTCTGCCAACTCTTCACCTATAGGTAAGCCTTTTCGCTTGGCTAGAGCTCTCTCAACTTCTGTAACTCCTTGGCCATAGGCAATCCCAGCAATAGAACACTTGATAAACTCCATAGAGTTGCAAGTCAAAGTTCCTGTTTTATCTGAAAGTATAGTATCAACTTGGCCAAGTTCTTCATTCAAATTTGAGGTACGAGCATGAGCTGGCCTGTCAGTCTCCTCATAGTACATATGCAAATCCTGGTTGATGAAAATGCTTTGCAGAACTTTCACAATTTCAATGGATACGTACAAAGAAATTGGAATCAAGTAACTATACAACAAGAGTGCAGTCAAGAATTGCAGCATTGCTGCAACTGGTGCTTTCTTTGGATCAAAGTAAATAGTTGTATTATCTGGTCTGAGGTACCATTGCTTCATAACTCCATTTTCAAGGTCTTCCCTAGTTGCAATCCCAAAGAAAATCGAACCAATGAAAGATATTAAAAATAAGACAACGAACAGAAAGTAAATGATTTTATCCATCCGTTTCTCAACTGTGCTTCTCTTGGAAGGAGGTTCTGTTGAATTCTGCATAACCTTTGTATCATGGCCTGTAAAGATTACCACACCATAGATAAACTCAGTGTTCCTTAGCTTTGAGTCCCTAAGCAGCACCTGCTGAGGTGCAAGAGGATACAATTGATTTTCAAGCTCCAGATTACCAACAAAGGAGTACAAATTTGCATTTGGATCTTCGCATTTGATGATAGCCTTGAAATTTTGATAGCTCGAGTCTTCTTGCATCTTTGATGTTTCTTCCTGTGCTTGTTTAACTTTTAGATTTGTTTCTCCATCGAGATTCATGGTCTCAACATAGCAAATTGCGTCATCATAGCTTGATGAAAGTAAGATTAAATCAGCAGGGAAAAATTCATCCTTTTCAACCTTTACTATGTCTCCAACTTTCAAATCCTTCCATTTAGAATAGTCAAAAACACCATCTCCATGGTGCATTTTAACCTTTCTATTATTCATATCTATATCCTGATGAAATCACAAGACTATATTACAGGCCTAATAATAAATAAAAGGAGCTTGAGAAAAAAAGCAATCAAAAGAATTGTCTAGAAAGTAAAAGCTGACAAAAACCAACATGATTTTACTATTATCTCTTCTCCCTTTCACGAAATGAGAAATACTAAAGGCAAGCTCTCTTACAAATTCTTTTAACTCACATATAGACCGAAGTACAGTAGGACTCAAGTAATCATGTAAGTCTCAGTTTGTATTTAGAGTGTCTCACACATGATTTCTTTAGTACAAAAAATTTTAAGCCAAAATAAGAAGCTCCTCGGAGGCATTTATACCAGAATTTCAGCATCTGCTAAGATGAAAAAAAAAATGTATCTATGAGATGCGAATATGTACTCGTCTGAAAAGACAAAAGAATCAAAAATAGCAAAATTTTGCATCCATCCACTCACAGGTGGATATTCCTAAAATACATGTTCTCAGCACAGTAGGCGCTTTGCCCCTCACAATTCCCTCACCACAGTAAACCTCACTAGAATTTCCCAAAACCAACTCTTAAAATAATAAATAATATCAGTGGTCAAAATCAACCATATTCAATTTGCATAGAGAAAAGAACAGTTACAGAACAGCATCTTAACCACAGATTTGAAGCAAAAGCAGACATTCATCAGAACATTACCTGCTTTTTCCTCCTCCAATCCTCAACAGCCTCTTTCCCCATTGTAGCAGCAACCACAACAACAAGAGGAACAACATTGCTGACAGCCGAGTAAGGAGAAACCGGGAAAAAAGACAGAATTGCACAGACAAGGAAGTAAAAATTGGCAACCCTCCTGAATTGCTCAAACAAGGACTTGGGTAGGAAAGTAGCCACTGTATACTTAGTAGTACTCACATAATTGTCACAATAACTCACAAAACTCCCCTCGCCTCGCTCTGCCTCGTTGCAGTACACTATCCTCGAGAATCCAGGACCCCCTATAAGTGAATGCTCCCCTTTGAATGAAGCTTTCCCACAAGAGAATGCATGGATTCTGCTGAAATGCCCCCTCTTCCTTCTATTACCACCCATAATTGCAACAACTTTGCCACTCCAAAAGGCTTACAACTTTTGCTTCAAACTACAACACATACAACCTTGCATGATCCACCTCTTAAAAAAGTTCCCACTTGAAAATCCTCCAGAAGGACCAGATTTGCAAAGATCAAGTAGTTTTATTCAGTTGTCCCATGGCAGGACCAAACACAGTCACTGTAGATAGTGAGTCCAAGAAAGAAAGGAAGAAACATGGCATTATTGAATCAATAAATCCAAAGAAAAGGGGCACTTTTTATTACAAAGAAGTGGTGAGAGAGAGATCCAAGATGCTGAGATACTGAGCTAAAAATACACCTGTCCAACAATGATTGAAGCAGACAAGGACAAGTTCAAATCCATGTAATGATATGATTAGGCCACAAAGAATATATCTGTGTTCGGTGTTCGGTGTTCAGAATTAAAAAGAAGAACTTTGTGCTGAAACTGTAACTGAAGCAGCATGGAAAATGTTGTTTTTGTTAGGTTAGTAGCTGAAATGAGAGTGATAGCCCAGTTTGACTTGTAGCTAAGAAGGAAGAAAAAACTTAAAACGTGCACATGCTGCCATTGGTCTTCCCTGCTAAGGAGTTCAAACACTCAACAAGTTCAATAAATATACTGCTGGTCTTGGAAACTCCATAAAGAGAATTAAATTTATTTCAGTTATTATTCCAAGGAAGTAAATGTGAAACTATTTATAACACTTTTAATGCGTTAATTTTTTTAATAATTTACCATAAATATACTGCTTAGTATTTTTAGCATGATTTGTTTGTTTTACCCTGTAATATAAAAGAAAGAAATATAAATAAGTGAAAAATAAAATTAAAAAATATGTTAATTAGAGGATACAAATAAGAAAGGTAAAATTTATGAAACTTCTCTTTATTTGTCTAGATGAATAACAGAGTGGGAAATTAAATAAATTATATATAAAGATTTTTATATTCATTAAAATTCAATACAACTCTGAAAAGTAAACTCTTTATTCTACTTTTTCATAACATATTAATAACCAATTTATTTATATTAAAAATACCGAGAAAACTATTAAGAACTTTTCCCTCACTTTCATACTAATCTAGAGAGAAGGTCCTTTTATTCCAGCCATAAATCAGTCTTCTCATTTCTTTTCCAAGAACAAAAAAAATTGATATATTTTATCTTTATTTATATTTCCTTACCTGTTTCAAGTGTAAAAGCAAGTGCATACTTTTCCTTAAAAAAAATTAAGGTATTTTTAATAGGGGTATTCGAAATTTTTTTTTGTTAAACAATTATCAAACAAAATATAAAAATCAAATATGGTTTAGTTTGATTTGTTTAAAATTTAACATAATATTTAAATTAAACTAAACTGATTTTTTTATTTAGATTAGATTTCTTTTTAATTTTTATTATAAAAATGTTAAAGTATTTTGAAGAAAAATTGATAAATATATTTTTATAAAAAATTAAAACATTTTTCCAAAAATAAATGCTTAAACGTTATGTTTTAAAATTTAATATTTTATAATAAATAATTTAAATATATGAATTATTTTTATATAATTATTGCTATATTTACAATTTCATTTTCCTTTAATATATATATATATA
>Ga0209700_100636_pt1 | contig 68433 bp, 32 predicted proteins | sample SiratroredBW_FD_187528 | JGI IMG/M metagenome (GOLD analysis project Ga0209700, IMG submission 187528) | Root nodule microbial communities of legume samples collected from California, USA - Siratro red BW (SPAdes) (version 2) | ecosystem: Host-associated > Plants > Roots > Nodule | place: USA... | reverse complement strand
TGTCTTGGGCCTATCTCTTGGGTCAAGCCCAAGTTGCCAAAAACCAGATTTCAGGTCGAACTTTGAGAAGACGTTTGCATTGTTGATATACGAATACAGTGTGTATATCTTTGGCAATGGGAATTTATCGTCTTTCAGGAAGAGATTGAGTGGCCTGTAGTCAATGACCAGTCTCTTCTTTCCTCTGGCCTTTTCTGATCTTTTTTCAACGTAAAAGGCCTGGCAAGCCCAATCTGATGTTGTGGGCTCAATCAATCCTAGCTTCAGGAGGTTTTGACATTCGTCTATGGCGGACTGCCTGTCACTGGGGGACATTCCAGAATGGACCGCCTTGGTGGGATTGATGTCTTCATTTAATTTGAATGGTAGTTGAACAAAAAACTTCTGGTTCTTCCAAAGAGGGTTTGGATGTTGGAAGAATTCATGGCTGTCTGCACACATCCTTAAGAGTTTTTCCTTAAACTCTTGGTATTCAGGAGAGGTTTCTGCCAAACTGAACATTTTCATTAATGGATTGTATGGCTTGAAACTTCTTTTGAATCTGACTCCATTGGATAGTATCTGTACACCTTTTAATTTGGTATAAACATCCATGCCAATGAGAATGTCTTTACCTGGAAGTTCTGTTCCGATCACCTTGGTGTAAATAGTACAATCAGGAAATATCCTGATTCCAATGGCTTGCTTCGTGACTAGCTTTGTGGTGAAGATTTCTCCACTAGCTGTCTTGAATTTAGTCTTCTGCTGTTCCCAGAAATCTGGATGCAGAATTCGGGGATTCATCATTGTTCTAGCAGCTCCGGTGTCAAAAAAGGCGATTACCTTAATTGGTACATCGTATCTGGTTGGAAGAATGTAGACTTCAATATTTGGTGATGGTGGTGTCTCAGTATAGAACTGTTCTTCCACCTTGGTGATTTGTTCAAAGGTCAAGATGGGAAAATGTTGTTGTCCTTTTTCATCATCACTGCTGGATCCTTCAGTAGACCCAGCATCACTGCTTTCTGAGACGTCTATGCCGAACACGGTATCTGCATCGGGTTGTTCTTGTTCACTATAAAGTGATTCGACGTCATTTTCTTCACTGATCTGCAAGGCTTTGATTATCCTTGCGGACTTTTCAGTGTTGTTGGGACAGGATTTGGCGAAGTGTCCCTTCTTCCCGCAAATGTAACATCTGTTGCCTTTTCTTTTGCGCGGGAATGACTTGTTTTTGAAAAATTTCACCTTCCTTCTTCCTTGGTGTTTCATCTTGTATCTGGATTTTTTCCTGAAAGGTTTCTCAGAATATTTTTTCTTCTGGCAAGAACAATCTTTCTTTTTGCATTTGATTTCCAGATATTTTCTTTGACATGCCTTGGAGTACTTCTTTTGATTTTTGAGTATTCCTTCGAGGAATCTCTGTTGGGTACAGAGTTTATCTAATGCGACAAGGCAGGTCTGGTGGATTTCTCCAAAAGTCATCAGAGTGATTTCTTTGTTCTGGAGATTGAGCATCCTGTACATTTCTTCCTGGATTTCTCCAGGGAGTGAACTCATGTAGGTGCTCTTTAGGCTAGGATCATTGTAGCCATTTAATCTGTAAAAACGTTGTTGCATCCTTTGGAAATGACGTTGGATGTCTCCGAGCTTTAATGAGCAACACTTCATGTCGAAGTATTCTTTTCGGATCTCCTTATTGGCTACTTCAATGTTTCCTAGGAACTCATGGTGGATTGTTGAGATCACTGCGTCTGTGTTTTCAAGACGGTGCATGTGTTCTTGGTTTACAGGACCAAGACTCTGGTACCATTCTTTGAGGGTTTAGGGTGAGCGTGGAAATATCTAAAAGTAGTAATAAAATAGAGTTTAAAATATATACAATTATAGTGTAAAAGCACGCTGAGTCAATAAACAAATAATTTCATAGTAACTTTTAAGGTATTAAAGTGATTTTGGGAGAAACTTCCCTACAAATATTTCTAGGAAAAAAATATTAATTTTTTTTAGATATAATTATTTCATACATTATAAAATTTATTTTTATTATTTTTTCAAAAATTTTGATTGTTAATAGATGCATACGCTAATTTTGACATATTAAGTAATCAATTTCATTTTTTTTTTTCTTAAGAATATTTACGGGAAAAAAAAATCCACAAAACATACGCTAATTACAGTGAATGTCAATAAAATTACCACATTATCTATTTACATTGACCGTGCATGTAGTATTTACTCCTAAAATATATTTTTCCAAATAAATGAATATACAAATAAGTTTAATTGGAACGCATAAATAATTTCAAAGTTTTTATATTATTATTTAATCATAAATTTCACTATACTAAATTTATTATGTTTTATGATAAAAAATTTAAAAGCCACTTTTAAAATGACTTCTAACTTATTATTACTAATAATAATGTAAAATTTATACCGTGATAATCTATAAAAATGAAACTCTAGAAATGAAACCACGTATCTTTAAATGTTATATACATATAAGTTATTCTTCTTGTTTATACATGTCTCATTTAAATATTTAATTTGATTCTAAAATTAAAATTATTAAAAATAATTTTAGAGTTATTTATATTAAATATCCCGTTTCTTTTCCATCTCACTTATCTCCTTTTCATTGAATTCCATCCACTTCAAAAATGGAATATAAATCCAACACTTCCTATAAATTTAAACAACCATTGAGTTGAATTTAAATAATTTGTGAATATATAATTTGATATATTTACACATTAACCACTGAAAATATAAGAGAAAAGATAAACGAAATGCGAAAAGGGTTAATTAAGATTTTTAAGAAAAAAGGAATACTAAAAATCAACCGACACTGAAGTGTAAACTCTATCAAATTTAAAAACTGTAAGGAAAACTTTGAAAACATGCACAAAACTTTTGAATTATTAACAGATGAAGAAAGGTTTTACGTAACGTACAGGTGAAGGAAGCTATAAAAAGAATGATTTGAAATTAAATAAGGTATGTTTCGATTCCTACTAATATATAGCTATGGAATTATTGAGCCATGTAATGATAACTTTTGAATCGTAGATGACCATTAATTATGGCCAACCAATAATTGCATTTGATATTTATACGTAGTGTGTGGTATAGTATGGAGGGAAAGGTACGGCTGCAAAGATAAATCGTACTCACATAATATACTATTTTTTCCATAAAATAAATACATTTTATTTCCTTTCTTATTAATACAGTGGGGTATATAGTATTTGTACATACTCCTAATTTGAAATCACTTATACGAAAATGTCACGTAACTTAATAACAAATTACAACTTCGACTCATATGAATGTAGGTGATTGCAGAGGCTTTTTCGTTGTAATATAAACAAAACAAAGCAATTGTTTTAGAGCCGATTTAAGAACTAATTCTTTTAACAAAACGTCCCCATTCAAATATATCTCGTATTTAATTCACCAATGTTGTTCGAAGTCAACATAAAGCAAAAAAACACTGTAGAGAAAGAGCAACAATAGATGACTAATTCTTTTTTAAACATCAAATCAATACCTAATAATTCTTATCATATCATGTTATCTATAATACTTAAATTTCTTTTCTCTCACACCAAAGATAATTTTGAGATGTTTATGTGCCATAATATTTAAGGGGATCAAGTATCTTTATCATCAAAACAATGTAATATTATTCTTTGAAGACTTTCATCACTTTGTCAAAAGTATCGTCTCATCCAAAATTCTCATAAATACAATAATTTATAATACATTGTATATAATTTTTTCAGAAAGAAGTTTTGAACTTTTCTTGTCAATCGATTATAATTTTTTATCCATTTTAATTTAATTCTGCTTTTAAATATTTTTTAGTAATTTCTACATCTAAATCTATTTAAATCTAAAGGGAACGAATTTAATAGTCTTTTATTTTGTTCTTGTTTTTTCAACGTATGAAGAACCTCCAAATAATACAATAAATATAATAAATACTAATTTCTTATACCAAATACTGAAGTGAACTTAAACACCAGCCTTTTTAATTTACAAATTATATTGCTCATTTCAGATACAACTTTTTTTTTAACTTTTTAATAAGATTTTATTATATTTTATTTCCATAAATTTGTTTAATGACTTTTTAATATAATACATAAAAAATATATAATATGGGAAATAACATATAAACATTAAATTTCAAAGTAGTTATAAAAACTCTTGAGTAAAAAAATTAAAAACACATTAAATAAAAAAAAATTAAATTAAATATAAGTCCTTGGAAAATATAACTACAGAAAAATTGCTTATTGAGATTGATCCGATGGTTTATAAGTTTAAAAAAATCAGTCACTAAGATGATTAGAAACTAAGTCAGATTATAAATTTAAAATAATTAAAATTTTGGTCTATAAAAACTAGTCACTGAAATAATTAATAACTAAATTAGGATATAAGTTTAAAATAATTAAAATTTTGGTTGTTAATTTTAAAGATTAATTTAGTGACTCGATTATATATATGGAGGTGGATTCGCAGCTTGCTGTAAAAAGGTCTAAGGACGAGATACACATTTAAGTTTATCAGTTGGTAAAAGCTTGTCAATCCATCCATACAGGTTCGTGGCCGCAAGGGCCGAGGATAAAGCGTGGACTGATTGGTGGAGTCCCGCATTAATTTATTATTATTATTATTATTATGTAATGTAGTTTGTATATTAAATATGATTAAATAGTTTTATTCATTATTTTATTAATATTATATATTTATAAGTATAAATTTAGATTTAATTTAATGGTTATTTTAATATATTTTTTTATAGTATATATATTTGTTGTAAATAGTAGATCATTATTCTTTAACTCTTTTTTTTAATTGTTATACTTGCAATAAAATTTTATTTTTATACTTCTTAATTTTTTTAATTTATATGAGTGGTCTGCAAACTTTTATACAAGATGAGTGAGACCTATAAATGTTATGTGAACCAACCAACACACCTCACCTTATTTTGGCTAATCAAATTCGAGCTCACCTTATTTTGGCTAATCAAATTTGAGATAAGTTAAAATAAGCGGATTAGCCCGCATTGCTACCCTTATTTGAATATTTATTGAGTATCAATTAATTATAATTTGAATATCAAACTTTTTAATTTCCAAAATAGTTTCTAAGTTAAAAATGAAATGTTTTATTACTTTTATATTAATTTTTTATTTAATGAATTTCTAGTTGTGATTTAATTGAAGTATTCATAGATATTGTAGGTAGAGATGAAATAAAAATTCACAATCTAATAAGTTATACGTTTTTGTTTAACTTTGATTTTCAATTTTCATTACTTTAAGTAAACTGACTTGTTAATACCCAACTGACGACAAAATGGAAAAGTTCAATTTCTTAGCCAATTTCGAAAAGTATAAAATTTATATAAGTTTTTTCTAAAATGCAAATAGAATCCATTGATCAAAGAAACGGTTTGTCAACGAGACATGAAAAACCCAACCGAAGGTTTTGTAAGTACTTTTAATGTTATTTTCTTATTAAAATTAAAATATAAGTTTAATGAGCTAGGCAAAATTTTAATACAAACCTTTTTCTACACAAATCATTAAAGTAAAATTGCAGTTAGAGAACTTCGTCTAAATATTCTTATATGTGGAACAATACTTTACTTCCATTTTTTAGCCTCTACAGTTTTTTTCTAAAAACACTATAATTTGTTAAGAATGGTGGTTTTGAAAGCTTACAGCTACACAAACAGCAAAGAGTTTATACGCCTCTTTCGTAGCCTCTTATTTCTTGCATGCTTTTTCATTCACATGTCCGATGGGGGATGATTTAAATGAACTCTGAGAGTTATAACTTCAAGCTCAACTATCAACCAATTTGATCAAACTCCCAAACTAAAGAAGTCACCTAAGTGGTTGAATTACATTAAATACTGGCTACTCCAGAGAGTGATCCATAACATGCATTAAATCCAGAGGTTACAGTTACCTAAGCAATTAGCCATTATCACATCTTTAGCTTCTTCAGCTGTCACTTCTCACACAAATTAAATTGCCAAAGCAACATTAAATCCTCAGTACTTTCATGGGACTTGTAAATCGCTTCTTTCTTTGTCAAACATACACGATTTTACTCATTCATCCAAATAAAACACATAATCTTCATTTTATGGCTTTTATGAGGCTATTTGGTCAATTCAGAACCTGAATTAAAAAATACTTATGATTGCTTGTCGAATTATTTTCTACCCATACATGGCTTGTGGGTTTATGTGTGATTCCATTAGTCCATGATCGATATATAACTTACGTTAATAAAATAAAGCAAATATGAAAAATTCCAGACAGTCAGAGATGAATGTCAAAAGAAAGAAGAAACTCTTCTTTATGAATTACCGACCACATGTACTTTATCAACAAGACAGATAGTTCAGTTTAAATATACATAAGAGAAGGAAAAACACACTTCTGAATTCCAAACAAATGAGCCAGTTACCAACTTCTCAAGTACTGTAAATAAAAACAATCAAACACAGACTCCCACTCTATCATTGCATACGTGAAATTATGAATGCAATATTGTACTACTAATAGAGTACTTTCTGATTCTTCTTCAAGGATTATGCCGTTGCGTATAAATATAGTCAACGTGAGCAGCAAGTGTTCTCTTCATCAAGCATTCATCCTCTCCAAAACCTTCACAGCTCTCATCAACCGCCTCAACTCTCTGCAAAATATGACATCAATGAATATCATATAGTATTTAACCGCCACCAATATATATTAAATTAGAAAAAAAGAATGACAAAAATAAGGAATAACTCTAAAATTACTCCAAGTATAATTAAAGTTGAACCAACCTGTTGGTGCGGTTTTGTCAAAGATTCCTGGTGAAAAGCTGGCTCAGGGCGTATGGCATGGGAGAGCATGAAGAACAGGAACAGGGTGAAGAACAAAGCTGTGAGCTTGGTCATGTTGGCAGAGAAGGATGAAGAGTTTTTAAGATGGGAAAAGAAATAGAGGGTGTTTGAATGGAAGAGGGAGTGAGAGAAGGAATATATATAGAGATAAGGAAGCAAATGGAAGTGTGAACTTTGAAAGTGAGTTATTTATTGTAGCTCGCAATCAAAGACCAAGGGCATCGAGGAACCACTGTGAAACAAGGGGATACATAAATAAAACCTCAAACACGCTTTTCTTTTCTTTTTTGTTGAATAAAGTTGTCAATGGACAGTCAGTCACATGAATATTGAACAGTGGATAAAACCGAGAAAGCAACCTAGGACAAAAAAGAAAGGTTAGATTGGAACTTCCGTAGGGTTGGAAAATTTGTTACGGGATGGCTTGGAAATTGATTAAAGAATTAAAAAAATTATTATATTTTTAACGTAGAATTTATTGATAAAATTAAATTATTTCGTTACCAGTAGTTTTGTCAAGAGAAGTGTGGTCCATTATAAATTTAAATCATTATGTTTTATTTGAATGGTTAGGATTTTATGAAAATACAGATAATTTTCTACTAAAGTCGTCATGCGACCACGGAATATGTGTGGATACATATATATTCTGAATATGATATGTGTGGATATTTTAAATTAAATACCTTTATTAAATGTGTATGATAAACAATATAAACTAAAAATTTCTACAATTTGACTTAGTAAGGTTTATCATATATATGTTATAAGCCTATAAACTTTTATTAAAATAATAACATTTTAACTAGTGCATACTTGGTTACTACTTTTAAGGTTTATTTTTATTAAAACTATTAATTCGCAATATATTTTCTCTCTTAGAAAAACATATGAGGTTTGAAAATCAAGTCTATAAAACTGTAATTTGATCACTAATAAAAAGAAAAAGTGCATTATACTGCTCTCACTAATTTGCTTATTTTTGTGATCAGGATGGTCACTGAATATGATATGTCTTGCGTTTTTATATATTGTGCCCATAATTAAGTTTTAAAGATTACTTTTGTAGTCATTAATGTTAAAATTTATTGAGTATTCCTCGCCACAAGAACATGCAAATGATTTGGGCAGGAAGTATTTGGTTATAATGGTAAGAGGAAGAAACAGAGCCATGCATTTGTTTGTCTGAATCTAGAATGTGTATATAGAATGATGCATTAAGTGTGGTGACATCTCATGATCTCATGCATGGATTACGGCTAATCACGCAGATCAGCATGAGGACTTTTCAAAGGTGTAGTGATGGCATCAATTAATTCACATCCAGATTCACGACAAGCGTGTATCACCCGTTTGGAATCTTGTACCGTTTTTCATAACCGTTGGCTATACGAGATAGAGGGCGTGGTGCATCTAGAATTCCCCAGATATCGTTGCCATGCCATTCATACTTCCTACGTTATGAATGAGCTAATATTGGGTCATCATGATATTAAAAATATTTTTTATATGTAGAAAAATAAGTTTTTTGGTAAGGTATAATTTAAGCTTTATCAAATTCCATAAATCATTAGAATGATGATGTTGTAATTGTGAATAGTTTTTTTTGTTTCCTCTTTTGCGATTTAAATAAGTAGAAATATCAAATTTTAGTTTTATAAGTGATGCATTGCATTTCATAATGTGGCTTGGATGACTTTCATTACTAGTTTACTTGCATTCTCTTTCGTTGACTCGACCTTCATGTTGGAATGCCACTTCCAGCTCGCTCGTATCAACATAACGAAAGTCACAGCATTGTGAGCAAATTCTTAGACAACTTCTGGCAAAATATAATGCATCCCTATAAAGTGACCATTTCACAGTTATCTCTTCACAAACTTCTAGTTTTCAATTTCTGTCCGACATGAATCCATTTTACTCCCACGCCTTTTGAGTTACGTTTATGAATAATTATTATTAGGATCAAAACTTGTTAGTCATAGTCTCCTTGCACCATTCCTGATTTTAAGCAACACTTACATCGTAACGTTTGAAAAATTATTATTTAAAATAGAAATGAGTAATAATTGAGTTGTTGAAGTGTAAGTTTATTTGCCTTCAGGTTATAATATATAATAAAATTGTTGTATGTTTATTTTAAACAAGGTGAAAAAAAGTTTAGATAATTAAAGCTTGCTTTAAGTTAAGCTTTTGAAATTGTAAGTATTTTAAAACACGTTTAATTACTATTTCAGCCAACTGTTAATAAAACCTGATTATCTTATATGAAGTTTTGGAAATGGTAATATTTTAAAACACGTTTAATAAAGTTGTCTTCAGTGTTATAATTGAATTGTAACATTAGGAAACTCATCCTGACTAATATTGAAGATGCGCTTAGTGCTTTAAAACCCTTCTTCCCATCTCGCTCGTTCACACTCCACATTCTGCTCCGCTTGTAGAGTAGTTCCTATACGTCCTATTGTAATTTTTTCACTTGTGGTTAAAGCAATTGTGAATTCTGTTTATCCTGATATGCTTCGGTTGTTTTTGAATATGGAAGATGAGTAGATTACAAAAAAATAAAAAAATTAGAATTATCAACATCCAAAATTCAATCCAGGTCTTCTCAACAACTTAACAAATAGACCACAAAAACTTTTCTAATATTATAATTATAATTTCAATAACTAATAATAATAATGTTATTATTATTATTATTAATATACTTATTTTTTTATTATTATTGTTAATATTATTATTATTATTATTACAATTATTATTATTGTTATTAGTATTATTATTGTTATTAGTATTATTATTGTTATTAATTTTTAATTATTATTATTAGTATTATTTTTTAATTATTATTATTATTAACAATCTTAATAAAATTTTAATTAAAAATTTTATGGTAATTTTTTCTGCTGATAAATCTATCATTAAACTAATCCAAAATAATTTTATCATTAAAATCCGTCAATAATAACATTTTATAAATAAATAAAATGTTGTTAATAATTTTAATTTTTCTTATAATATTGACCAAGTAAGCCCATATATTTACTGTTATGTTTTTCACTCCCTACATTGTTTTTTCTTTTCCAATAGTACTATGTTACGATGGGTATTTAATTTTCTTCATTGTTTGTTTCTCTTTTCCAACAATAGTACGTTGTTGATGTGTTAGATCAATATTGCAGCATCCATCGTTTACTGTCTGATGACATCTTTGGGGAGAATAATGAATTTTGAATTTATAATTCTTAATGCGAACACTGGATGTTGGCCACTGGAGATGGAAAGTTGTAACTTGTGAGATGATATGAAAGAGTGGTTGAAAAATAAGGAAAGGACTCATGTTGACAACCAATATCAATGATATCACCACTTATTTAATTATTTGTCATTACTTTTAGATTTTTATTTCATTGTTTTATATGTTTTCCTTTTTGTGTTTTTTTTATGATGTATTTTAATATGTCCTACTTTTGGTTAGTTTATGTTTATTATTACCCTTGATATTAATTGCTAGTTCTTTTCCCCTACAAAAATCTGCATCACATTTTAATTGTCTTTTAGATTCTATCAACGCCTACCTCTTTCGGCAAAAGATTAAAGCCCTAGGGGAAATTCCGACAAGTTGTCAAACATTAACACTTTTTTTCCAAATATTACAGTTTAAGATTATTATACAAATAATAAAAACAACAATATTTTTTTTTGTTAAGAAAAGTTGCTAAAATAATATCCTTTTTTTTATAAATACATTATTTTAAATTAGAAAGATGAAATAATTGATTTCAAGATAAGAAAAAAAATAAGTTTTGAGGACATCAATTATTTTATAACTTTTTACAATAATTAAAATTGTAATTATTTTAAAACAGAAATATAATCTGACATAAGATTTCTGAAAAAAATATGAGATGAGATTTGTTAGATAAACAAGCGGACTTGAAACATCAGATGCTAGATCATATATTATCAATAATATTGTATTTTGCAAAAATAGTGAGGCTTTTTTTTATCACATACGAAATTCTAAAGGAGAATCATCACAACATTCCATTCCATGGGCCAGTTAAATTTTTAAACGATTTCTGAACACAAAGTTGATCAACGGGCAACACTAGAACGAGGAAAAACTGTAAATAATATATTTAAATTAAACTATATGCATAGACATGTTTGATGAGTGATGTTGACCCGGGATGGTTTGGTGATTATATAAAACGAAAGGAATTTATGGTAAACAAAAAGACAGAAGAAGAAGAAAGGAATTTAATTGAAGAAATGAGAGATCCTTTTTGACTATGTTTGCGCTGTGTTTCGTAATGAGGTCTTCCTCCACTGGAAAGAATTTATTGATTAGAGGAATATCTTTGAGTGTTAGTTAAGGTAATTGAGGAGAGTTGGGGAGATTTGGTGTGCCTCAAACTATTTAGTGTCATATAATGGGGTCTTCCTAAACAAAAGTTGAAGGCATATGAGTCAAAGGGGAATTTTTCTGATGAATTTTTGTTGTTAAAAACTCTTTTGTGTTTGTAAGTAGGAATTGGGTTGGACAATTATTGGTGTACGTGTTTGCTTCGAACTCAAACTAAGGTCAGAACCTTGTCAGTCGGCAAATACATCTTAATAACCCAAATCTGCTGCCAAAACTAATTTCAGTCACCAATCATTTTCTTTTTATAAATTGAACAGAGATATAATGAAAGTTATGAAAATAAAATGTGTATCTTATGATGTTTAATTTAAATGAAACCATTCTATATTTTTATTTTTATTTTCATTATTTTATTCTTTTATTTAGATTTTTCTTTTACCATTTTTGTGCTTTGAAATCATTAATAGCTTCTCAAACTTTCATCAAATATCATTTCTATCTATATTACATAAAGTTATCAGAATTATAATGTCAATCTATTTAATATCATTTTACTCTAAATTAGATGTTTAATATGATTTATATCAAACTTAATTTTTAGTATTTTTCAAAATTAGTTTATGTTTATCCATCTCGAGGTTTTTTCTCCTTTTTTTTTCTTTTAATTTGGCTTCTACACTATGCAATGGAGCTGCAATTTAGATTAAATGGCTCCTCTAATACATTCTATAAAATTGCTAATATTTTAGTGATTTATAGAAAATTATGTAAAAAATTACTGAAAATATCATTAAGAAAAACAAGTAATTATGGATTTCTTTTAAGTAATAATTTATGACAATTTTTTTATTTAAATGAATTAAAAAATTAAATCAAATATACATTTATTACTAAGCTACACTAAGTTTTTTTTAATTTTTCACCGTTTGAAGTCTTGTTTATGTGACTAGTGGATACTTACGTTAACAAGAGTTTCATGTTTGTCAACGTCATCCAATATATGATACCACCTTATACATCACCTATAAAAATTCATGCAAATCACCCAATTAACACCACTTATCAAAGTTAAACCTTATATACACAGATACGATCTCATGTATATATGTATACAAGCTATCCATGAAAAATCCACCGACCACAACTGGTTACTCAAAAAACGTATATATCATGCATAGATCATATAATGCATATTAACATTAGTCATATATCAAAACCACATATAATTAATTTCATCTTTTATATATTATATCACAAAAAAACATGTATAAAAAATACTAAATATATAGAAACATAAAGCATATCATCATCATTTCAGCACATCGTTGCATCTTGCTTGAATGACTTTATCCACATATACAAGACATCATCCATTTCACTTAAATGTAACCTTTGTCGCTTGAGCAAATTGTAACCCAAGAGCAACACTCCTTTAGACTTCTCCTCACTCAATTGACCATCTTGTTGCTTGAGCATTCATCGCTTGAGCATTATCGTCAACACTTGAGTGACCATCATGTTGTTTAAAAAAATCTAACAAATTCTAAAAGGCTCACTCACCGTCTTAAGATGGTTGAGCGTCTAACCCATGCTTGAGTGCCCGTTACACATGTCACATATTTCCTTGTGCGATGACATTGTGTTCAAAAACAACGTTTGAACCACAAACAATGTCATTGAGTGTTCTATTCAATACTTGAGTGATATGCTTCCATATAAGAGAGAATTATCTTAGCCCTTCTCTCGCTCATATTGCAAGCCCTTGCTTAAGTTATACACCACATTACTTGAGTGATGTAAGGCGTTGATGCAATCAATGCACACAAAGTGAGGGGTGAAAATAAAAACTTATCGAAAGGTGTAGTTTAAAAGATGTTGGGCTTAAAAGTGAGTTGAAATCTTTTTTAGTTTCAAGAACAAAGATATAAACATTGAGCTTAAAAAAAATGGATTAGAAGTCTTCATTTTCTCCTTTCTTTAGAACAATAGGCAAACATATATTTATCTTCATTCTTCCTTTTTTTTTCTTTATTCCTTCTTCTTTTCTCTAAGTTTCATACACAAACTCTCTTATTTATTTTGGCGATATAAGTGTGCAAGATTGTAAATGTAAAACATCCATCTTTAGACTTTACTTTAGTTAAAAAAATTTCTTTTTTCATTCTCCTTCTTAAGTTGAACTCATTAGGGGTGGGAGGTTTCTGGGATGCAACAATTTTTAATAATTTGACTTTAGGATATTTGTAATTAGGTTTTCACATTAACAACAAATAGTTAATTGTATTTACACTTTTCATCGACATAGTCCCTATTTGTTATAGATCCAAATGCACTTGTCATCTTTGCCTTGCGTGCTTTAAAATTTGCTTAAACCCTTAACCGAACTGTGCATGATTTCAATTTTGTAATATATGCTTTGTAGAGGAAGGTCACATGACTATTGTGTCTTACCTTAATTGATATTCTTTGTATATACACTTTGTAGAGGAAGGTCACATGGAGGCCCGAGGATGAGGAAAAAGTTAAGAAAAATTTTAATTCCAGGGCTTCTGATAGACCTTTAGAAATGTTTAAACTTGCTAGACAAGACGGTAAGAAGCCCGATTGGATTAGCAATAATGTCTGGAACAACTTACTAGAAAAATGGAATATGTCGGCCAATCGATCTAAGTGTCAAACAGCTTTGAAAAATCGTCTATCTGATAAAGGTGGTAGTTTGCACACCGAAGGATCGATTAGTGTTCATGAACATGCCATACGTATGGTATGACTTCTTGAATATGTTGCTATTTAATTATGATCTTTAGATTTCCTTCTAATTATTTACTTTGTGATGCTTTTGTTTTTAGGCAGAGGCGTTGGGTCGATTAGTGCATGTAGACGAAGTCTTCGAACAAACACATAGAAGAAACAACACTAGAGAGTTCATCGATGATCGATTTAGGCGTACTTATGTGAGTTTCCTTCATTACATCTAACTAAAAAAATTTACTACTTATATGACAAACTACTTTGTCTTTACAGGAAGATTTTGAGAGAAGATTTTCTCAAGCACTGTCTGAGTCTACTTTTACACCGGGAGTCTCAGAATGCAGTTCCCTAGACCCTGCTAAGGAGGAAAGACTAAGAAATACATGTTAGTTAAAGGCTACCGGTGGAAGATATAAAGGCTGAGTATATGGAATTGGGCAAGTCAAACGTCATGATGTATCTATTCAAAGTTTCATGTAGTAGACACAAGCATGCTCCTGTAAGCAAGTTGAATCTGAAGAGATTGATCGTTTGAGACAGCGACTTGCAACTAGTGAGGATCGTTTGTCCACTAGTGAGGACCGCTTGTCCATAGTGAGGAGCAAATTCGTCAGATGAATTCCCCGATTCCAAGCATTTATTGGTGCAGTCCTCCATTACCTACATCCTTTAGTAGCTGCAGCTGACCAAAATATTTGACAAGAAGATCATCATCATCAAACCGAACAGTAACAACATGACCACCAACAAACTGACCAGCAAAATGAAGAACCACGAGGAGATCACCCATGATCGCTATAATAAGTATTAGTTTGTATGAGAATGAGACACGACTTAGGATAATTTTGTTTTCATTTTAATCTTTATTAACTATGTATGATTTTCTTTACTATGATGTAGACTATGCCTAAATTTTAATTTTGATTGTTCTAGATTATGACAACTTATCCTATTTTACAACTGCTTCAACAATTTATAGTTTATGAACTGCATATGAACTGTTTATGAACTTTCTAGATTGGAGATTTTGATTATGTATTACCAGATATTCGTAAGCCATATAAATAAAATTGATACCTAAATCTGTCTGTATAATTACATACGAAAAAATTCATATTTAATTACTTATGGATATTTTTGTATATAATTACTTACGAATATTTTCGTATGTAATTGCATATGAATTTTTTGTACGTAATTATATACGGATATTTCTATATGTAATTACATACAAATATTTTTTGTACATAATTACATATAGATAGTTTTTGTACATACATACAAATATTTATGTATGTAATTACATATGGATTTTTCTATATGTAATTACATATAAAAAAATTTGTATGTAATTACATACGGATTTTGAAATCCGAATATAACAGTTAATTACGAAGGTTTTACATATAAATTTTTGGTCGTATATAATCCGTAGATAAATTCAAATTACATACAGATTTTTAATATTATATACGAATTTCGACTATATGTAATTCCCATTTTTTTTTATAGTAATTGAATTTCGTTTAAATGGTTTGAGCAATATTTAACTTGAGAGTACTTCAAACACTTTAAAAACTAATAATCTTTTTTCAAAAAAATTTCATTCTTATAATGTTTAAATTCTTTCCAAAATTAAAAATTAATAATATTCGAACTCATGACCAAAAACTATCAATACCAAACAACAATAGTACTATACTGAAAACAATAGTTTGGAAATCTAACATTTTTCACAAGATTTTCTTTTTTATTATGTTTGAATTCTTTCAAAACTAAAAAACAGTAATATTCCAACTTATGATGTCAAAATTATCGATATCAAACCATAATCATATTACATAAACATCTATGATTCACATATTTCAAATTTCACATATTCTAAAAACAGTAATATTCCAACTCATGATGTCAAAATTATCGATATCAAACAATAATCATATTACATAAACATCTAAACATATATGATTCACATATTTCAAGTTTCACATATTCTATTAATCAAAATTATTATCACTATACAAAATTGTAATATTACATTTCCTTACTTAAATTGAAGTATTTCTTTCACTTACAGAGTCTTTATAACTTTCCAATCACCTTAATCACCCCATTTAAGTCTCCAGAAGTAATCATACACTAAAAACTCTTTCCTTAACATATTTTTCGAAAAGAAAATAAAGGACTAAAACTTACATACTTTTTTTTTTTTTACTTACTGGAGCCAAATTTTGATAAGTAAAACAAAATCAACATTTCACTGTCTCTAGATAGGTCAATTTGACAAGAATCCATCGATTATTATTTCATTTAAAAATAAAGAAAATATAAAGAGAAAATAATTTTCTAAATTAAAGATTTTAAAATAAACTAAAAAATAAATGTCTACTTTTTATTTATAACGATAAAAAAATCATTTCAAAATTTAGTAAATTATTATCTAGTATTACATCCTCATATATGACGAGTTCGATTTTTACCCACATGACATTGAAGGCAAACTTAAATATGATTGTTCTGCACTAATTTTGCTTTATAATATTTATGTGAACCAATTTTTGTTTAGCACCTAAACTATATTCTACTGAACTTAGATTTTATAATTTGAATGTAATGGACTATTTATTACAAAAATAAGAAGATTAAAATTCATGTAAGATATATTGGTAAAAATTAAATAATAATCCAATTGCAAGTTCTATTAATCTAGTTACTGGTTTTAGTTTAATGTGATCTAAATCGATCCACTAGCATCCTTTTTTAAAGTAAGTTTCTTTTAGCAAAAATATTTTTGTGTCACATTCATTTATTTATACTTCAAATTTTTAAAGCATTTATTCAAAAGTAGCTACAAGTTTCAACACATCCATCATGATTATGGTATTCTGATGGATTTCCCTACCTGTCTGTTGAAGCTTTGACTACTAATGCTTCATCAATGCGAATCTGGCCACACATCTTTAGGTTCCAGTTTGATGGAACTTATCAATTACTTGCTTATAATATCATATATCCTTCTAATATGACTAAAAATTGAATTACTAGCTCTGTTTTCACCGACCAAGGAGCCTCAAGATAGGAGCTTGAAGAAAGCATTAACATGTAACTCAGAAAAATTGGTTGATAAAGAAAACTACATAAAACCATCACAAAAGTTTAACATATATACGAATAAAAATTCTTATAAAAATTACATACTTAATATTTAAAATTAAAATTACATATAAAATTTTACATATAAATTTATATTCAAATTTTTACGTATAGATTTTACATTTAAGTTTTACGTTCCAATACATATTCATACATATATAATACTATATTATTATCATTATTATTATTAACATTATTGTTAATATTATTATTAATATTAGTATTATTATTAAAATGACTAATAATATTATTAATATTAATGTTAATATAATATTGTTATTGTTAATATTAGTATTATTAACATTATTAATATTTTTTGTTATTAATAATAATTTTAATAAATATTATTATTAATAATATTATTAATACTAAAATCAATATCGATATTATTAATGTTAATATTATTTTTAACATTAATATTATTTTTAATATTATTATTATTGTTATTATTGTTATTACTATTAATATAAATATTAATGTTATTAATTTTTTATTATTAATATTATAATTATTAATTATAAAAATTGTAATTATTATAATAATAATCATCATCATAAGAATAATAATAACTATTATAAAATATTAGAAAAAATAATCTAATCTAAAGATAAATCCTGTATGTATGTATAAAATTTGGATTTGATTCCTACTTTCAGTAAATAGTTAATAATACTAATAAAATATATGTAAATTTCATTTTTTTTAGTATAAAACGGATTGGTTTAAAATTCTTTGTGCATTTCCCTCTACCAAGCTTATTTGTTTTTCTACTTGCTCATCTATCAATGTTGGATAGGATAAGATAAGGACGACACTGAAATTCGAATCCACCTATAAAATGAAACATGAATTATACCTCAAGATGGTATGCTCAATGGCAAGCTTATCTTTAATATAGCCAGGTGTTTCAGGCATGTTCTATAATTCTAATTTATTTTGATTCTTTTTTTGTGAAATAACATTTCATTTGATGTTGGATTATTATAAGTATCCCTTTCAGTACATATTACAAAAGTCAATGATCACTGAGGATTCTCTTCCACCCACGTAGAGATTTAGATGTGAACATGAATTAATTTGTTCAAGTGAGGAACTTGTATATGGCTAGTCAATTTTTTTGCGATCATGACTCATTAAGGTGTGAATTCAAAAGAAGTCAGAAATTTTACTCTTTTCTCCTTATTTATGTGTATGTTTTTTCTCCGATGGAGCCCACTAAAAGAAGAATCATACAGAAAATGGGGATAGCCTTGAAGAAAATGTAGTAATGTACTTTTCTGCATGGCCTACTACGGAAATATTAGATAGCTCCTGAGTTATACAAGAAGACGCAGATGTCTATAATTATAAATTCTGACTTACACTTGGAATTTATTGGTATGATGCGTCATAAGTTAACAATTTGTAAAGTCCGAGGAGAAAATCCCTTGGTTACACTTCACGTTTAGAACCATACATAAGAGCCCTCACAGTGTCAAAAAAGTCACTATTCACATGATTTTTTTTTTTTTTTTTCTTTTCTTATGTTCACAAAGTGAATGTTTGCTCATCAAATTTGTTATGTTGTTGCTGGAAGAGATGATAATCCACTCACTTAACCAAACTTTTTCAAGAATGATTTTTCTCTCAAATCTTTAAGTTTTCATTTAAAAAAAATGAGTGATAGCTATTCAACTATAAACAAATATGACTTTACTACGTTAATATATTAATTTGCAAATTGAATAAAGCGCATACATATATATATATATATATAATGTTATTAGTTAATGTATGGTAATGTACTTATCAAATATTGAATTCAAGTGCATATCTAGAATTTAAACACAATATTATTAGTTAAATTAGAATAATATCATGTCAAATCATCCATGTTTATCCTATATTGGATAAGGGTGACAATATTGAATGGATCCAACTGCCTAACCCCTAAAAAACGAAGTATGGTAGGTGGGCTTTTTCGTAATGCACACCAGTGATTACTGCTTATATTCATATATTAATAGCAGACAGACTAAAATACCATCCTCTGCTACACCATGTTGTCCCCGTTGTCATGGTGTCTTCTTCTTCATTGGACCTCCACCTGCATTTCTGTTCTACATTGCGATATTTGAGAAGAAGAAAAAGAGAATAAAATGTTGGGTTTGATAGAAAATTTGTTTTGAAAAATCCGTTTTGAAAATATTCAGGGTTTAGAGTTTAAATTCTAAAATATTTAAGATATTTGGAAAAGCTTGTTCTAGAGATAATCTTCTAAAAAGCATCTCATACCAAAAAAGCTTGTTTCGAAAAGCATTTGATATAAACTGAAAATCTTGTTCCAAAAAATGTTTCAAAAGTTCTGTTTTAAAAATCTTATTTTAGAAATTCTGGAAAGCTAGTTTCGAGGAAGATTTCTGAAAGAGTCACCTTTATGAAGGGTATAATTGTCATTCTAATAATTATGAGGATGAAGTTAGTAATTATACGGGGTGCAGGAAGTAAAAGCACAGTGATTCAATATACGAATATACCCAGACCACCCCATCAATGCAGTATTCAATGAACTAACGATGCTCAGCCCAAACCCATCAAGCAATAGGTAAGACAGCCTATCTGCTGGACAAATATTATTATGTTCTTTTTCAAAAATAGTTTTTTACTATTTAGGATCACTCGTTAGGGAGGTGATGCTTAATGCCATAAATAAGCCAATATAATTGACATCAATTTATTTATGGTTTTTGTTTGTTTTTCCAAAGCACATTATTTTATTATTATTGGTTTATTTTACGAAGTTAATTCCTCTAATAAAAATATTTACGTTTAAATTTAGACTAAATTATTAATATGTTTTAGGTTTTTAATTAAACCTGTCACTTTAAATTAGTATCCTAAATAAAAAGGTTTAATTTGTTTTTCCATTTTTGTGGATGGACCCGCAACCCGTTTTAAACGGTACAACTAATAACATGAGGATCATTCCATCCCAATTGGTTTTAATTAGACGGTCAAGGGACAACCCACTTTGTGATCTCTAAACAATTAAACCTGAATTTTAATTAAATAAATAATATGTTTGCTCACAACCCCCTTTAAATGTAATAATTAAGACTTCTAATAAATATATTTTTATTACAAATAATAAAAACGATGTTGTTGAAATTACGATCAGATACGCTATTTATGTTTCAACAAAAAATTGTATTTTTAACTAGTACTTTTAAAAAATTTATATATTACTTAAAACAAAAACATCAAATAAAAAATCCCATTTTTAATATACTTAGGCGAGATTATTTTTTATTGTATAAAAAAACATTCTTTTGTGTTAACATATTAAAAACTTTGTCTTTAGTTACAATAACAGCCTAAACAATTTAATGTGTTGAATAATTGAATTAATTAAACTCCTAAAGCTTTGGTTTTGAATAGTCGGGTGCAAAGGACAAAAAGCAGAACCTCAACTGTGCTATACTTTTCTTGCTATCAAAGCCCCCAATAAGCAGCATCTTATCGTGCCCAAAAGCAGTGACAAAGCCACGAATTTTCTTATTCCAAACCCCCCAACACTCACTATACTATACCCTTTGTCGTAGGCGCTAGGAAGCTTCTTAGTCACAGATTAAATGAACTAATCACATAATTTCAATAAGCATTACACGGTTCCACCAATCTTGGTAAAGAAAAATAAATCAGTGAATGAAAGTATGAGCTGCACCGGGACACGCTTTTCCAGAGGGAGAGGGTTCAAGAATTCCCCATGCACGTGTCAAAAGCTTGATGGGGTTGCTGTGGCTGCAACTAGGCTCTGTCAAAGCTTTGTATCTGCCTTTTTCGCTTCCTTAGAATGGTGCTCTTGTTTCTATGTTGACACAAACGATGACGGTCCCGATGCCGATTCCACTTCTGCAACATCTCTCATTCTCAGCGCCGAAAAGGATGACTCTGCCACTTTCCGTTTCTTCAACCAAACTTGAACACTGCACATATTTCGACTCGGTCCACGTATATACATACGTATTCACAATCAACATCTCGCTATGCATGCAGTTGCTTGTCGATTTGGATGCATGCACGTATACATTTTATCCTTAGCTTCTTCCTTTAATTTGAAAACTACTGTACAGTATTGCCATGATTTCAAAGATAAAGCAGAAGCTTAGTTATCAAGGTGTGAACATTTGTATATATTCACGAAAGTTCAACTTGTTAGTTGTTTGTTTAGATTACATATATTGTTAATATTATGTACATATTTTTATGACTACTCATTTGTTTTCACTACCAGAGAACGGAACTAGCATCTAGAAAAACGAATTTTAAGCCAAAAGAACTTCAGCCACAGTATATATACAGGAATAGTCTGTTTAAAGTTAACAAGAAATACCAGTTGGCAGGAATCTCGATTACTTTATATCTGTGTTTTTCGGTAAACGGTGACAAGCAAGGAACCAAAAAGATGGCATGATTCATTGTTAAGAACAAAATTTTCTTTTTCTAAAATTTCTTGCTATGTGTTGACCAATTCGTAAGATTAAATTTAATGACTAAGCCTTTCCCCCCGACGTAAGTAAAGCAAATTCTTAATGTTCTTCAGAGAAGATTCCTGTTTCGTTTCATGTATTTTAATTATTTAATACCTAATCAAGCAAGTTAAGTATACTCTTTAAATAATTTTCAATGCTTAAAAAAAATAATCGTTTTTGGAAATGAGATATTTGGGATAAAAAATTACTCAAAGGTATTATATGAAGTCATTCAATTCAAAGTAGTTTTATTTTCAAAATAATAATAATGAAATAATTTTTCATTTCATTTTATAATATCCATCAAGTCAACACATTATTGGAAATTTTTTAACTGTAAAGCCAAAAATTTCTCCAAAGTTACTGTAAATAGTCTTGCGTACAAGGTTAAATGTTGCTCTATTTTAGAGTGATAAACTTAACCAATACATGTACGAGTTAGTGGCTATAATTCCATATAAGATTCTAACAGTTGGATCTAATTAAGCATCCCATTCACTCCACTTATGGCTTGTTTATAATTAAAGTAGACATTGAAGTGAATTTCGATTTTATATGAACTGGGCTAAAATAAAAAGTTTATGATGACTAAACGGAGAATTAAAATTTAGTTAGAATATGAAAAAAAAAATCAAATTCACTTTGTAACTTGACTACTAATTAATCCAGTTAATTTTTTTTGGGAATGTAATTATAAATGTTTAAATAAAAAGAACATTAGTATTGTTTAAATTTAGGGTGTCTATATATAATCAGTTAGCGATGTATTCTTGTCATAACGTAATTTTTAAAAGAGAACATTGGAATTGTAGAAAGTAATTAATTATTATTCTTTCAAAAATTGAATAGAAACTTTTTTATACTACTATAAACTGAAGTCTTTATAATGAAAAGAATCATTCCAATTTAAGGAGGTAGACATATACCAAACAAGAGAGAAACAAGACTACGAGATTTGAGATAGTGTTTTGGTTTTAGTGAAAGAGTGATCGACATTTCTTGAGAGATAGAGTAGATTTGTTGGATGATATATATTACAGGGAAGAGTTTTCAACTTGGTTTACAAAATTTATAATTTTATTTCAAGTAACGAATATTCATTGCGATATTTTGGTAAATATACAAAAGAGTGTTTAACCGTGTTAGATTTAGTTATGTTTCTACTATTTTGTAAATGGTACAGTCTTGTGTTCCCTCTTCCCATATAAATAAACCAAAATATTTAACATGTTATGTTGAAAATTTAAATTTGAAACTTAACAAAAAATCAATTTTTTTACCACTTAAAAACATATTATTTCAAAAATAATTTTATTCAATGTCAATAACTGAAAATTGACATCTCTTCGGAATTCATAATGGTGTGTAAGATATTAATGAGATAAATAAATAAAAATTAAATGAAGATATAATTTCTGGGTATATTTTATTCTTATGAAATCCTTATAAATTTTTATTTAATAGGTTATTATGAAAAAAATATATTAGTTTTTTTTATAACATGTTTTAATCATCTCTGGTGGCTATATATACAGAGCAGTCAAAAGAGAGAAAAACATATGGTCCAAGTAGGACCACATGTCGAGTGAATTCACCTAACAAAATGTAAAGATATTGTGAAGAAAGAAAGAATATATGAGAGGATGGTTACATGATTCAAGTAATCCAAATGTGTTAGCGATTTGTAAGAAATGACCAACGAAAATTCAAAGTAGGCTTAATGGCGGACACAACTTTGGAGGGCATCGTTAACTTCCTTCCTTAATTTGAATAAGAATGTTTCCTTTTTTGTGTACCTCGTGCCTCGTTAGTTCCTTGTGCTATGAAACTGGCGGCAACAAGATGAACTTGGAATACCTGGCTATAAGTGGTTCAAGAGAGAATATATATCCTGGGGGACAAACTTTCAAGCCAGGAATTTAACTGAATCTTCAAACAAGCATAGATTCTTCACACCAAAGTCCAATCAAGATTTTTCTTAAGAAAAAAAATAAAAAAGCGAGAAAGTGAGATAGCAGGAAAGCCAAATCACTGGCATGTGATAAAGAGAGATCTACAGAGATCCCAGCAAGAGATTTCCTTTCTCAATGATTGGTGCAACTGAAACTAGCTTTCCGTCTCTTTAAAAATGTTTTAATTTCAAATTTATGAATATAAAGTATGATTAAGAAAGAAATTCAATTAAATTGATTGATACTTGGTACCTTAAACCTGATTACTGTAAAAAAGGATTGAAACGAACAAGACAGATAAGGTGGGCATGTGATAAAATATCCTGCAGAGACATACTTTAGCCAAATGTGAAAAAGGAGTTCCTGTCCCCAGCAATAGTGCATTCCATTTGATCTGTTTCACTAACGTAGACACTTCAGGACTCTCCTACATGAAAATGCAATGCTTTTTAGCTGCGTTGTCAGTTTTTTTTTTCTTTTCTGTAAGATATTGTGAATGTGATATATCTTTGCATGGTGTGGAGGACTTCAAGATTCTAATTCCTTGGCACCCCAATGTCTTTCGTCCAACGCATTAGGAGGGTTGTACCCACCCAAAACAATAAAGTTAACAAAAGCCAAACCTTACCCATCACATTTTTATCTTCCTTCTCTTTTTCTCTTTTGCAGACACCACATATATCGTGTTCCTCCTTTACTTTCTTTTATATTTTTCATTATCATAAGTGGAACACATGTCAGAAGATTAAACGGAGCGTTCATATTGTATAATCTTAATTAAGTGTGGATGCTAATTGAGAAACTATCTTGAACTTAAAGGTGGATAACCATATTTTTTTCTATTTTACTTCGGTGATGTACTTTTATATATTTAAAAAACAGAAAAAAAAAAGAGAAGTAATGATGTATATATAATTGTCTTCAGAGTTATACATGATGACAAATTGTTAGGATTAAATAAGGAAAATTATCCTAATTGGTTTTCTATGATTGCATTAATGCTACTTGTGGTACCAGCGAATTATCTTTTTTTTTTTTTTTTTTTTTTTTTTTTTCTTCTTTGCTTTATATCCCTCTTCCCCTTCACGTGGTTTGCTGTTGGTGTGACTTTTTATCATAGTTTTGAGCAATTATTGTACCCCGACCGCCAAAATAAAGCTAGCCATATACTGTGAATGTGAGGCCAAGTCTCGTGAAACTTGGTGCTAATATACTGGTTTTAGTGTCATATTTTTACTGTTCAGAGATCCATCGACAATTATATATATTATATAATATTGTAGGGTCATAGAAATCTTGCCACATTTGAGGCTATAATTTGTAGACTCCCTCCAGCAAATAACTAAAATGTGGAGAACGTACATAGCTTTTGGCCATGGACCCATGGCCATTCTTGAACCATGTTCTTTGATAGCCATATATAAATATATATATAACTTTATCACAATAATGTACAAACATGCTTTGCTAGAGAATAATTCTTCAAATTTCTTATGAAAAAAAGGAGCATTCCTCAAATTTATCAGATAATTATTAAATTGAAACTTCCAACTGCATCAAACCTGTGTAAGAGAATAAGTTCTTTTAATTTCTTGTTGCAGTTATAAAGTGTCGTTTTATTCCTTGTTTGTAATGTGAAACTTCTTCTGTACACAAACTACTTGAAGAGCACAATTATAAATGTTACTTGTATTAAATTGAATTCAACCTGTAAATAAATGTGAAGCAAAATCCATAACTTGGTTAGGGTTTTTATACATACTGTGTTTGCTTGCAGTTATATCGTTAATTGTTGTGAATCCCAAAGATTTACGACTTGATAAATAGTAATATTCCCTGATCAAGATTCTTGTCGATGGCTGCATATATAACTTGATGGAATTATGTTATAGTGTACATGTGTAGGCCACGAAGGGATTGCTGGGCTTGTCTAATTTGCAAAGCTGACTTTCTTTTGGTCCCCATGACTTTGTTCATCACTCTAGAACAAACATTAAATTTCTGACATATTATTCAAACTTTGTTTATTCTAGGTCTAGCAATTTAATGTTGTTTTTTAATACTAAGATTCTATGATATGTGTGTAATTAGTTTTTTTTTTTTTTCTTTGTGTTGATCTTGAATTGGGTTAAATCATTTTTTTCATGTAGTTGTACTTATAGTTATGTTTGGATTTTTTTTATATTTTTTCTATAGAATAGGACGTATTTAGTTAAATTAATTTCATATTTAATACTATTATGTATATTATATTTTTGTTATAGTTTATAGAAAGGAATGTTCTTTTTCAAGGACAACATATTTCATTAAGTGTAAGCAAATAAATCTAACTAGATATGCATATGGGTATATATAAATACTTAAGGAGATTGTCAATGGAGAGTAACTAAAGTTATTAATGCCATAAATATGAGTCTAAAGGAAAAATATAAATGCGTACTTTAATAAATCAAAATCCTAGTTATTCTCGTCAATATGTTAATTCATACCTTCGGTAATTCAAGTTAATCAATCATGCCATCATCTTCGCCATTTATTTGTGAATACAAAATAGCAAATATTAGTTTGTGTCCCATTTGGTGGTTTGAATATTGAAGTTCAGAGTGTTAGAAGATCAATAATTTATTTATGGATTGAAATTGAATATCTTCATGGGAAAGTAGAGTAAAAGTGAGAGGAATGGTAGTATAGTAATACGAAAAGGAAGATGCTTGAATTCAAAAAAAAAAAAAGAAGAGAGAGAGAGAGCATTACATATATATAGATAGAAAGTAACCATGTGAAAAGCAGTAACCCTGAATAATAATGATAATAATATGTTACTAACATTTGTAATTTGGTTGTTTGGTTGGGTTTATTTGGCATCTTTCTTCCCCGACTCCTACGACTATTTTAGTAACCTATAGATTCCCTAGGTTACAACTATGGGAGGCTTTATTTTCACGATGTTTACCTGCCCAAAATGCACACCTTTGTAAATTCCATTTGAGCACCCATTTATACGTGCCTCCAGCCCATACATGTACCTATATGATGTTAAAGTTTACAACTTCTAAAACAAACTTCATCTATTCTAACTTCTCTCCCTAAATATTATATATCAAAATTTTACTCTTACACTTTCATTTTTGTATTTCTCATTTACGGGCCAATTCTATGGTGAACTATGTACATGAACGACCAAAATTACTAATTATAATAAGTAAAACAATGCACAATTTTGATTATAGTCCCTAGAATACTATGTAACATTAAAATTATCCTCTAAATAGTTATAATATATAAATAATTAATAAATATAATATATACATATCAAGTAGTTCCAAATATAACTTATTTTATAAGAGTTTTACATTTTCATTATAAGATAAAAGTAAAACATATGCAAAAAGAAAATTATATATTTCATCAACTCAAGGAGGAGTCTCAATACATGCCAAATTATCTCTTCATGTATAACACACGGTCATAGCAGATCTAAAACAAAGATAAATATCATACAAAAGAAATGAGCAAGGTAGAGAGTTTAAAAATGTGTAGTCATAAAGTTTAAATCTTCTATCTCAATCAAAATACTACAATTCAAGCATTCATCAATTATTTCATACATCACACTATCATTTTCACTTCTACACAATAATACATTTTATATATATACTGACTCATATATTAAGACACATGACTCTACTTCCGGAAGACTTGTACATTGAATAGGATTTAAAGGTCTGCACCTGTCATACTACTCCCAATATGAGTCCGCACAATCACAACATAAAGGGTCCATCAATCTTTTATCAATCCTCATATGGCAGTTACATATGGATTGAGGCAATCGATTCTTTTTCACACCATGGTGTAGTATATGAAACTCTTTCGACTTTCATTACCTAGTCATCTTTATTTATATGATTCTAATATATACTACTCCTAATGTGAGTCCGCACAGTCACAACACAAAGGGTCCATCAATCTCTCATCAATCTTCATATGACAAGGTTAATCTATATAAATTAAGGTAATCGGTTCTTTTTCACACCGTGGTATAATCATATGAACCTCTTTCAACTCTCATTACTTGGTCATCTTCATTTATATGATTCTAATATATATTACTCCCAATGTGAGTTCACACAATCACAACACAAAGGGTTCATCAATCCTAATATGACAAAGTTAATCCATATGAACTGGGGCAATCGATTCTTTTTCACACCGTGGTGTAGTCATATAAACCTCCTTCGACTCTCACTACCTGGTCATCTTCATCTATATGATTCTAATATATACTAGTAGAGTCAAGATACCTCCTTCTAGACAAATCCCAAAACAATACACATCATAATAATATCGATGCGGTATCTCCTTATTTAAAGATATTATGTCTTGATCACACATCACTTAGTTAACATCCTATCATACATCACACATCATATATCTTCATAAGCATTTAAATTTAAATTCAATAACATTTCAATTCACACTTAAGAAAACAAGTCATCACATCATCTATGAGTAACTCATAACAATAAGAGTTTTAAGAGAAAACATATGGAGCATGAATAATTAAAAGGGCTCAAGCAATCCATAAAAGGCAGAGATTACTCAATCTAAGATTCTAATCAGGCTAAACTTGCTCTAAACACTATCACAAGTCTAATGATAAACTTTGATCATCAATCTAACAACAAATGGGGCCACAATTTAAGAGAGAAGACAGAGAAGTAAAAGAAAATTCTATTATAAAGAGACAATGATTTTTATAAGATGAGATTTGAATAATTGATTTTCCTATTTATATAAACTTTTATTTAAACAATAAAATATTTAAATGTTATTTTACTAATTTGACTCTGACACTAAAAAAAACCTATATTTTAAGTTCTCACCCATTACTACTATAAGCTAATTTGGAGAGTCATACACACTCTCAACCATGAATTATTAGTTATTTATACTAGAACACAAAATTAACCTGAATATAATAATATAGATAAAATATTTAAAAATAATTATAAAACTTAAAGTGTAATATTTCAAAAATATAAGTAAAGATATAATAAAAATATACAATCTATTGGTATAAAATAAGATTATCTTATTATAAATTATCATAAATATTAAGTGATATTAATATACCATTTATATATATACTTGTTCACATTATTAGAGCTTTTTTTTTTCACTTACGTCTTTCTTTTATATTAACAGACACTCATCTTTCCTTTTTTCGTTTTAGTTTTTCTTCGTAGACTGTTGCTTAAACTACAAGAAGAAAACAATTATTTATAAGGAACTTGTTAAAACATCTAACGTAAGTTGTCTTTCCTATGGAAGGTTCTTAAAACTATTATATATATATATATATATATATATTTCTGTTTGAAAAATATGTAGGATGTTTAAAATATTATGGTTGGATTAATCTCTTTATGGTGTATGGTATTGATCTATCTTATAAAAGTATTTATTTAAGCAGAAAATGATGAAAAAGTGTTCAATATAAAAATTTGGAAAATTTTATGAAATGAGATTAATGGTGTATATAAATGGAAAAGAAATTTAGAAAAAAAAAATTCAATAGAGAAGATAATACATAAAGAGAAAGTAATTAAAATTGCTAAGCTACAGTTCAGGAACTTTATGATGATTATCTAGTATTTATTAATATATGCATAAAGATGACATATATATCCCATGTTGTAAAAAATACTTATAACATCGAAAAATAATCATGTTGAAGATGACGTATATTTCTTGTCAACGCCACTTTCTTGTTTTATAAAATATTTCAGATATTGCTGTTAGCAATATTGATTTGTTTAACCTAGTGGCAGAAAGTGGTTAAAGAAGAAACGTCAAAAAAATAGGGAGAAAAAAGTAATTGTGTGCGGGCGATGTTGGAAATTCTGTCAAATAGTTATATTTTTTTTATCCTCATAACACAAAGTAGTAAATATTTACATGGATAAAATGTTTACCCATAGTAGGTCAGAATTTGATCTTTCGGAACCAAATTCTGAATGTTATGTTTATTTTACCACCAAAAAATGTTTTTGGAAAGCTAAATTTTTTAACTGATATTTTTTTTTTATTAAAAAAATGAGTGAAATTTATAAATTTAAAAAAATAACTTGTACAAAAATATTTTTAAAGAATATTCATTCAGAAAAACAATAATTTAGAAATTTAATTATTTTAAAAATAATTATATGTTTTAAAATAACAATTTAGAAAGTTGATTATTTTTAGAAATAATTATTTATAAAAATAAATATTCAAAATAATAATAATTTAGAAAACTAATTATTTTAATAAATAATTTTTAGATAAATAAATATTTTTTCAAAGTAGTTGTTTTTATCTTTTATTTCTAAATTTTTTCCTTATTTAAAAAAAATAGTTCAGAATTCGATTTTGTCAAATTTCTAAAAATGACATTCAAAACTTCTCTTTGTAGAAACTAAATTTGAATTGCTAAATATAAATTGTATCATTTGTATAATTTTTTACATAGTATGTTAAAAATAAAAACGGAAACCCGTGCTACTTTGAAAATAAAAATTCTGTCATGTTGTGTGACACAATTTATAAGCCATGGGGTGGAGTAATTTGATCGTTCAAAATAACTACAAAGTTGAGCTGAATCATACTTCCAATATTTTTCTTTCAAATATATGATGTAGAGAGGGAGGGTGTATGCACAACCTACTTTGCTAGTCTAGCTTGGTCCAAATTGATTTAGACAAATTTAAAAGTAAATTTAATGACTTGGACTTGTGTTTCAAGTTATTCTTAATTTGATGAGTTTTGTAAGATTATCTTTATAATTTTTTTTAATAATTATGTATTCATAATAAATTTATTAATTTTTTAAAAATATATTATAAAAATATAGATTGATTTAAATTTATAATTTTTCACTCTATAATTTAATTATGCATAATGTTAAATTTTACGTATATTGTATTATAAAATCAGGTTGATTGGATTCATTCTACATATTTTGAGTTTTGATTTGATCGGGTTTGAATTTAAATTAAATGGTCTAAGCATAATTTTTAATTTGTTAAGATGATGGTAAATTCGATCCAACTTCAATTCTAAAGAAGAAGAGGATGAAAGGAGGGATGAATGTGGTGGAAGAAAAGAGGAAAAAAGAGATAGTGTGTGGTAGAGGAAAGAATGGAAAAAGAAGAACAAGATAAAGTGATAAAAAGAAAAAATGGAAGGGAGAATCAATTTGATGGAGGAAGAAGAGGGAGAGGGAAGTTGAGGATGATAAAAAAATTATCGCATTTATATATATATTTAATAAATTGTTTTTTTCTATAAATTGTTTATTTTTTTTCAAATGTTTTAAGAAAAATAATTATAGTTTTTAAAAAAAATTTATATCAATTATGTAATTTATCATCAAATAAAAATTTATTTAAATATTAAATATTCAATAATTTAAAAATATTAATTGATAATATTTTTAATTGTTGTTGTTTTTTCGTCCAAATTCTATCAAATATTTTTTAGTCTATATGTAGAAAGATTATTTCTATTAATATCAATTGAAATATTTTCCATTGCCATTGATATTTATAATAATAATATTATTATTATTAACTGTAAATATTTTGAATAAATATTGATCTTAATTATTTAGGTTGATATAAATTAAAATTATTTTTTATGATATTGATGGTTGAATTTTTATTTTTTTTGCTTACGTTAAAAATCTCTCAATCATATTGACTTAAAACAATTTCTAGTGAAAATTGATTAAAATTTTTCTCATTCTAACAATAAAAAAATCTTGACAAAATATTTTAAAAAATAACACTGATAAAAAAAATTGACGGAGACATTAATAAAAGAATAAATATGATAAAAAGAAATTTGATTAACATTCATTAAAAAACAAATAGTCTCACGAAGAAAACAATTTTAACCATGTCAAAAGAAAAAGTAACTTAAAATAAATCTTTGACATGGTCAAATTAGCGTTTATAAAAAACATTGGCTAGCATTAATAAGAAAAATAATCTCAATTTATATTTATAAATAATTTTTATGTATAAAAATAATAATTAAAAGTTGTTATTGTGTATAATGAACATACTTATTTAAGAAATTATTTTGTGATGAAATAAAATATTTTATATATTTAAATTCTTTCATTTTTTGTTGGTGATTTTATAATTTTAATTTTTTTTATTGTTTTGTTTTTGAATTTAAGGAATACATTTTTTTTGTTAGTTCCGGTTTTTTATTTATTTTTTATATTTTCTTTGTGAATTTATTTGATTGCTTGTTTTATTTTTTTATTATTTTTTTCTTTTATTTTTAAATAAATTTTATGTAATAACTCTATTATTGATATGAGTATTATTTAAAAAGTATATATATATATTACTAATAAAATAAAGTTTTAGCTAATTTTAGAAGTATTTGACTGGTAAAAAAATATAAAGTAATAGGTTTCTTTTTCTTATTAAATAAAAGACTAAACTAAATATAAATGGTAAAAGATAGGAGTTGTTTTTTCGTCTCAAGTCGAAAATTATGGGTTTTGATATTATTTGTAGAAAAATTCGAGAGGGAAATTTTGGAAAGACAAACAAAAATGAGAAATGAGTTCAATTTATATAAAATAATGACACCATTTTCAACCAAAATCTTAAGACATTAGGTTTGTAGGTTTTCTTTCTTATATGTTGCTCAACTTTCTCATTCTTATCCAATGTGAGACTTAGACTCACACTTAAATACCTAACAATCTCTCTCAAGTAAGAGTCTCTTCTCCATATTGATACACTATCCCTCTCTCGAACGGAAGTAAACGATCTCTTACTTATACTGTCGTTCACACACTTTATACAGGACACACTTGCCTGAAACCTTCATTAAGAAGACTTTTGATAGGGTCAAACTGAGTCCATTTCCCTGGTGACAAAGACGAACTATCGGCTCTGATACTACTTACTGGGATACTCTGAGAGGAAAAACATCTGGAAAGATCTCACACAATGAGAACAAAGTCAACTTATATAAAAAAGTAACGTCACTTCCAATCCAAAACTTTAATATATTAAGTTTATAATTTTTTTTTTATATATTACTTAACTTTTTTTTATTTCGACCTAATATGAGACTTAGAACTAATATTGCTTAAATTATAATGATAGGTAAATATTTAATATAAGTTGAAAGTAATACTAACTTAAAGCTATATCACAGTGACATAACACATTTTGACCACGAAGACTCCAACCCTCGAGGAGCCCTCATCGACCAAGCGATCCAACACTATGGTCGTTCTATCCCCCCAACCTAGGAACCCAACTGCCACCATCATAGCCTGCCATCCCCTATCATGTCTATGCACCTTCTCTCTCACGCCACACTTTTTTCTCTCTCATGCCACCACCATCCCCATTTTCTTCATTGCTTTCCTTATTTTTCATCAGGGGTTCAAAAATTAATCTTATGGTTCACAGTTTTCAACTATCATTTCTAAATAATACATATTAATATTAATTAAAAAATCTAAATATTTAAAAATTAAATACAGGGTAGTTTTCAAATACTCTCTTTTTTGAACTTTGTGTTAAAAGAATTAGCTAGGTTTTTTCTATTCCAAATTTAAGAGGTTTTTAATTAAACAAATATCATATTGAAACACTACTTTATGGGGACGGTATTAAAGTTTCTTTGCTCTTGATTTAAATTTAATTTTTGGGAGGTTTTTAATTAAGCAAGGGTTCTACGCATCTATCTTATCACCAACGTCCACATCCCCTAACAATAATAGAACTTCTCCATCCTTCGACATCATCTTCAATATCGTATTTAACAAACGTGTTACTTAAGTTGTTCCACTAACCCTTTTTTTTATTATCAATAATTAAGGATGTCAAACTTAAATACCAATGATACTAGAAATACAACGTCAAAATAAAAATACAAAGTGGTTATGAAATATTTTAATAACTAATGTATATAAATACAACTTATATCAACAGTCAACACCTAAGCACAAAAAACTATTCCACATCCCTTGTTATCAACCTTTCACAACAGCTACTTCCAATAAAAATAAAATTGTTAATGAAAGTTGTAGTGATATGATTTAGGCGTGTCTAAGTAAGGTTCTTAGTAAATTATTATACGACAAGCTAGAAGAAATTGATATAAGACAATTAGATCCATTTAATAAGTGATACTAGTGTAAAATAGGGCTTTTGCATTAGTAAATCATCAAACAAAGACACTTAAGTCCATTTAATAGGTGATAGTAGGGTAAAAGAGGATTTTTACATTTTGTTATTTAAACTTTGTATGTCTTTTAATATAATAGTTGGATGTGAATGCAATTAACTTAAATTTATTTTTAAGAATTATATTTTAAGTCTAATTTAATTTTAAAAAATTGATTTATAAGGTAAGATTTATATATATTTATATATTATTGAAAGGTCTTATTTTTAGTTGATATGTGATCTCTAACATTTATGTAATGAACTTACAATCACCTAATGTAATATTTGTAATATTAGAGTTGAGGAAATATCACAATAAAAAATTGGATAATTATTCTCAAGAGCAATAACTATGATCCACAGAGAATTATAACCTACAGAGCATTTTAGAATTTCAAAAGACAAGAAATAAAAAGAATTTAAGAGACAAGAGAAAATATTACACATATACTCCTCCACTTTTTTCCCACCTTCACTATCTTAAATAAAGTAGTTATCCCATATAGGGTTTAGTATTTTCTCTTTTTCATTCTTAATGGTGTCCCAACTTTTTGTTGCCTGTGCCAGGTGTCATTTGCCTCCAACCCACTTTGATTCTTCTTGCTACTTGGTCCAGTCATTTTTTCCTTTACTGTTGAGTCCCTCACAGATTTGTACCTATTATATACTATTAAAAGGTCTTATCTATCTCTAGTTGATATGAGATCTCCAACAATTACGTCTGATTAACTCTCTATCATAAAAATTGTATTAAAAAAAATAAGTTTAAAATTAAAAATTTTTCAGACATTTTTTTAAAAAACAAAATTGATTTTGGCTTCAAATCAAAAACCTGAAATACAAAAGAATTTCAATAGCAATAATTAAACATTTAAACTAAAATATTTATACAACCAAGATTGATCATTAAATAGCTAAAACATTTTACCCATATGACTATGTTGTGATCATAAAGATAAAATAGAAAATCATCATATGTTTAGATATGTTATGCTTGCCTATTACACTAAAATGAGAAAAAAAGTGACAAAAGTTAATTTCATACATATTAAACATAAAATAATTATTATATGTATTAAAAAGATGTTTAACCTTAAGGTATATGAATCATAGTGCCTTGTTTTGTTCCTTTATGTTAGTTTAAAAACACTAATATTTACAATATAATAAAAAATATAAATTTTATCTTTGTAATAAGCTTTTTATTTTCTCACTGGATTTTTTGGAGCCAACAAACTCATATTATTGTGTAATTCCTAAAAATAATTGTAATCAGTTACTAATGAAACATACTATAATTTAAAAAAACAAAATACAAGCTAGAATATTAACCCTTGAATATATAGATTCAAGTAAATATGTCTTGAAGAATCACTCTTCCATATTTGTATGTATTACTGACTTGTGTTCCCAAATTTCTTTATATGCAACTTCATTGAAATGTTTATTATTAAAAAAATTACTAGTTGTCTTTAGTAAATATCTTCTCTTAATCCATTAGACATAAAGACCTAATTGGAGGTATTACTGAACTCCGAAAATGGGTCGACATGATGAGAGCAGAACTATAGTTTTTGGTGTGTATGGTATATAAATGAAAGCATCAAAATATAATGGTACAATAATTTTTATTAAACGTTATATTATTAATAATTTCATATAAAAATGAATTTTATTAATCTTATTGATAAATTATAATTTTATATTATTGTGATTATTATGTCAAATTTTATTAAAATTGAACAATAATAATAAAGTGGTGAAATTATTTGTTTTAATATATTTTTAAAAAATACACATTACATAATTTTTGGTTTATGTAAATGTAATATTAAATAATTTCAAAATAATAAAAAATTATATATATATATATATATATATAATATGTGAATAATTTTTTTAATATAAAGTAAATTTTGGAAAAGCTATTTAATTAGAATAAATTAAACGGTGTAATTTTTGATAAAAGTTATAACAATATAATTTAATTAATCTTATATATATTGATATATTGAAATGAATTTTCATTTAACATATTAAAATATAAAACCAGTTAAAACAAATGAATTAATGTGTAGTTTGTAATTAATTATTAAAATAGTTTATTTTGCAAAAAAAAATATTCTTTCAATTTACGTGGTTAGTGTATTTAAACTTACATACGTCATAGCAGTACTCATATCCTTGAATAATATATTCATTTATTTCTTATTTTTTTGTTCTCATGCTCTTTCTTACTTCATTCCTATCTCTAATTTATTTTCCTTGTTAAATTATATTATATCATGTACAGCACTTTTCTTATTTTCTTAGTTTTCCTTCTTTTTATTCGTATCTTTCTTTTATCCATCCTTTTCCCTTTACTTATGCTATGACAGTGGCAAAAGTTGGCTCATGTCAACAACCTTCCTAATCATTGGACACATATGGCCACTCACACCTAATTACACCCTCGCACGTGTCTAATGTGATTCCAATTAGTACTTTATTATTAGACAGGTCTTTCAATACAAACTATACTCATCTAAGTCACTATTTGTTTCTTCTATCACATTTCATAAATAAAACCAAAATCAAAAGTTACTATAAAATATAAATGAAATTACCAAAAGCATAAGCTATGTAAATACAATAATTTCTATATAAAAATAGCAAAAAAGGGAATAAGAGGATAAAAAAGAATTTAAAAATACCAAGAGTTTAAAGTGGTATATTCGTGGTATGTATCTTACAATTTAACCAAGTGAGCTGAATTAATTGGATACTATACATGTACCTTTACTCATCATGCATGTGTTCTCCAAAGTATTAAAAGAAATATTTTTTTGAAAGTGATGAATTACAATTTAAAAATTTGGTTGAGAGAGACGTTCAAATTTAAATATCTAACAGTGTGTTCAACATGATTACGACCCATACAGAACATATACTTATAGGGGAGAAAAAAAGCATGGACGAACCTTTCAATATAATTCTGTTTCGCCATCTGTTTGGTAAAGAAAAGAAAATGGAGGAAGGGGGAGCGAAAGTGCGGAAAATAAAGAAATTAAAAAAAAAGTCTAAATTCTATTGTTTTCCAAAAATATTGTGAGAATTATGAGATTCAAGACTTTATTATAGATTCTCAAAATTATCAATACTAATTAAAATATTTGAAATTTCCTTTGAAAATAATTAAATATTTGAATTTTCTATTTAACACCAAAGTTGATCCTCCTCTTGTCATGTGAACTCATTTTTTATATACAAAATATGATTGGAGTTTTGCAAAATTATTTCTTTCATTGGTGCTAAGCACAGCATTAAATTTTTACTACCTTCAGGACCAAGTTCAAAATCCAAAGTTTAAAGGTGAGCAGGGACACGCTACCAGAACCTAAAGAGGCCCCACAGCCATAGTGGCAAATGACTCAAAAGCCATGCAATGACCAAAAATAACACCCCCGGAACCCCGTAAAATTACAGCGTTTGCCCCCATTGGGTGGTCAATAAATAACGGAGCCCTGCAACGCTTTTCCTCCCTTTCGCCCTCCTCTCCTCCTCCGCCTCTAGTTTCAGAAAACCCCGTCACTCTGCCGCCGTAATCATGCTCACCACCCACCCTCCCTCTGACCCCCTCCTCGGAAACCTATTCTCCGCCTTCCCTGCCGACTTCTCCCCCTGGGACGACGACTCCCACCACCTCCTCTCCCCCAAACCCGTCACTTCCAGCTCCGGCTCCGACAAACTGGAGGCGGAGCCAGCTGAACCGGACCCACCCGTGGTGTCGGTGATAGACGAGCGGAAACTCCGGCGCATGATATCGAACCGCGAATCTGCCCGCAGGTCTCGCATGAGAAAACAGAGACACCTGGAGAACCTTCGGAACCAGTTGAGCAAGTGCAGGGTCGAAAACCGGGAACTGAATAACCGGTTGCAGTTCGTCCTGCACCACTGTAACCGCCTCCGAACCGAAAACGAATGGCTCCGGTCCCAGCGAACCCATCTCCACCAAAAAGTGGCCAACTTAACCCAAATTTTGATTTTCCAACAATTCCAACAACCCATCTCCCCTGCATGGACATGCAACACTTCGCTCATCCCAATTAATCAAGTTAATTAAATCATATATAATACGCTCTATGTAATTATTAAAAGTTAGATCAAGATAAGAAGATGTTAAAGGGTGGGATTTTTGGGATTGGGATAACATATTTAGACTCGGTTTTTGAAAATATTTCTTTATTATTTTCAAAACCGTATGCCTTATATATATAAATATTACCCATCATAATTATTATATTTGTGTAAAGTATTAGTCTTAATTTTTGTTATTCTACTTCTAGAATGAGTTTTCTTTTTCTTTTTGGTTGTTCGTTCCTATTATATGTAATCATGATGCCCGACTTATACTGCAGACTCCAAACTCAAAAGTCAAAACTAATGTTACGTATTTAATCTCGTATTTATATACAACTTCGAGTTAATGAGCACTTCTTGACCTGAGAAGAAGGGGCGAGAAAGGAATATACATAATTCCGCTGAATGCGTCTGATCATAATAACGTAAAAAGTATGAATAAATAATATAGCTACTTATGTTGTTAAAAAAAATATACATTGTTTTATCATAATTCATAAATCCCTACCAATGATCATTGTATTAGATGATTCTCTTAGAAGTTATATAAAAATCATTTCTAACTAATTAACTCAGTAAAAACTTTTACACTCGGTGAGAAACCTGTTACACTCAAAAAGTGGTTTTGTGCTCTCCAGCTTATAATTGACCTTTTTCTTTCATTTTTGGACCAATGATATAGCAATGGTACATTTTTTATACATTAAGATACAATAAAACTAAATCATTGCCCACGCCAGATCCAAATGACCAGTAACGATAGAAGCGAAAATATTTGATCAAGCCGTGAATTCTACCAAATCATCTCTACTTGTAGGGTTTCGGAAAAGAAATTAAAAAATGCGTTTTCGTGTTATTTATGAGATAAATTTTGCAATAATTGATTAATAATTCTTTTCATGACAAGTCATCTTAAATTAAATTATTTTCTGAACAATGGGTTTTTTCAAACGAAGATCAACATTGTCTTCCAAGAAAGTATACGATGAAAATGTGTATACGTTACTTTCTTTAATTAAAGTACAATCTTAATCCCTCTTTTTCTTTTTAAGAGAATCAAGTTGATTGGTTTTGGATTCAGTGCAATTAAGACGAGAACTTTAGCCTATATAGTAATATAAAGTCACTTATAACTTTGTGCACAAGATTTTGCAGAAGAGAGGGGCCACAGTTACAAACAAAGTGCATTCGTCACTCTCAACTTGATTTATTGACCTCAGTAATTTTGTAAAAACAGAGACTCATGAGTATTCTTTGAATTTTTTAATCCATATAATTATATGTATGTTTATTCCAGTAACAGATCTTTAATGTTATGGATGAGTTAGTCTTTATAATACATCAGCAATCCTTTATATTTTATATTTTAGATTTTAGACCTCGCCCTCTCAATTGATGGAATCATGGCGTCACCAAATAAAAAATTATAGATGCAAACTTTTACCTCCTCATATTTATTCATTTACGATCACTGTAACTGATGTTATATATGAATCTTTGTATACTGATGTTATGCACCAAATAAAAAAATATGTAGTCGAATACTTGTAACTTTCACAGTCACTGTAACTGATGTCAGATATGAATCTTAAGTATTTTAATTTCTTTTGGTTCCATCGATCAGTTTATTGATTTGATTAAAAAATTACTTTATTGATCATTAGTATTTACAACATCACAATTATTGTTTATGCTTCAAAGAACACTAGAGTTAAATTTATAAAATTTTAGAACAATTTTTTTTTGTAATCTTTTTGAGTTATCTTTTATTAGTGTTTTTAGTGAATTTTTGTCAAAAGAATATAATTTCATAAATATTTTACAAAAATATACATTTACATTTTTCAGAGACCTTTAATCTTTCATGATAAATTATTTGTTTGAGCTAATTTTTTATAAATTAAATGTTTATAAATAATTTAAAAAATACAATATTTCTCGAAACAAATTTTATTCAATATTTGCAGTAAAATAGTAAATAAAATGGATACAATATTTAAATAAATTAATAAATAAAAATAAAAAATACCCATGTATAAAGCAAATTATTCAAACAAATAAATTATATAAAAGTATAAAAAAGAAATAAAATAAATAAATAAATGTAAATAATTTCAATGAAATGATGGAGAGTGTTGTGGTAATTCATTTATCTACGTAAATTGTGTGACTTTTCTACAAGTTCTAATTACAAACTATATGTATAATATTTATAGAGTATAACATGTTTTGACGATCATACTTTTCAAATTTTGATATTTAGGAGTATCCAATTTTGGGGACATTTAATAAAAAAAATAATGTCAAACGTAGATAAAGATAAACTCTTCTTCAATTTTTTAAATTAAGTTATTCTTGTTGAAATTGGACTAGAACTTATAGATTATATTTTCAATTTTTTAATTATGGATTATATCTATTTTCTTTTCTTATTTTAAATCAAGTTATCTTTGTTTTTTTTTTTAATTATATTTTGGAAGGTTGAAGGGAGTCAGTTTTGTCACGCAATTAACTACTTTTGCCACCACAAGTAACTGTTTTTACTAGTCATTGATCCTGTGACTTTTGAATACTATTTAGAGTGAAATTTGGAATCATTTCAATGTCAATAAATATCTTTTGATGGTATCAATCCATGATTTTCAAATTTTAGTCAAAAGAAAATAAAAATCATTGACAATAAATATGTGATCTAGTGAAATTGTTTTACTAAATGAATTCTAAACTTTAAAATCAGAACAATTAGTGTCATTATATCAAGAGCCACAAATAGAATTGTCTCATCAAATTGGGATCCAAACAACTATGATTGCAAGTCATTCATCAAAATTAATATTTTGACACGTGTTGAGCATTTTTTGGAGTTCCTATCTTAGGCATCGTCTTATTTTTTTAGTGAATTTTCATTAACAAAATTTAACGTAATCTCATAAATGTTTAAAAAGGGGACAAATATTTATTTGAAGAAATTTCATCCCTCATGGTATGAACTTTTATAAAATAAATATTTACAAATATCTTTAGAAATAAACATATTACTTTAAATCAGAGTTTATTCGAATTTTGAATAAAAATAGAAAGTGAGCAAATTAAATTATGTAGAAAAGTAAAAGATATTAAATGATTAAAAAAAATAAATTGTAAAAGAAAAAAATAGAAGAAGGAGATAAATATCTCGAAGGCAATATATATATATATATATATATAGTAACCCACTCATCTATCCTTGAACATCTCTATAACTTCAAATTTTATAAAGATGTTTAGATATTCAAATTCTTATAAATATACTATTTATAACTACAAATTCTAATTACTTATAATTTTTATTGCTAATACTCTAAATATTTGACTCCTATGTAATTTAATCTTCATATCTTTTAAAATATGAGATTTATTTTTTTCAACATGTCAAGAATTGAAATAATGTCAATGACTATTTTATCCTCTCGTTATATTCCTCTCTTAATTGTAAAATAAATAACAGCAAAGTGTTTTAGAAATTATTTTTCTGAAAATTTAGCTTCTTAATCATTCTAACTTTTACTCTACAACGTATTAATATTCTGACATGTGTCACCATTTAAATGATTGGGGGTACTGCATTATTTTTCTCTGAATTTGTCTATACTTAATAATGCTAAACCATTTTATTGAAACTTCATAATTTATTCAAGTTTCTAGATGTTTATTCATAGGACATAATTTAAAATCATATCACGCACCTAACAAATGTGCATACAGTTCTTCTTTAAAAGATAAACCGAAAGAGTTTTCCCATAAAACTCGATGCCAAAAACACATACTTCCTTCATTCAATTAGAAATTAAGAATTGAGCCAGAGTCACGATGGCTTGGGTTAGGTGTAAGTTAAATCATAAAATATATATAAAATTTGGGTTTGGTAATTATATTGGAATGATCAAGATTATTATTTTTATAATCGTAATCATAACAAAACGTCACATGAGTTTTTTTTTTTTAAAAATAAATCATATGAATTATATATGCTGTATCTAATGAGAACGTAATAAATCATATTTGAGAACGTACATTATAGCTATTGATTCTCTATGTTGTGTATGTTAAAAAAATGTGTCATACAAATGAGTTTAATTAATGATGGTCAACCAGTGTAAAATATTGGATAACACACATTTTTTTTCAAATATTAGTTCTTTTGAAAGAAAAAAATAGAAATAATTATTGCATAAAAATATTTGTAAATAAACACAATGGCCCATACATATAAGGCACTAGATCACGTGTTGGAGGCTACCTTTCAAGCCCAATACTGGCCATGTCCCTTTCTGCCAATCAAGTGGGTTTTGAATGGCTCACTACTATGCATTTTTTTCTTTAAATAATCCCAAAGTTGGTACTTCATTTTGTCATTATCGGATTATTTCAATCACAGTGTTGATTAATAAACCCAAAAACATCGTTTTCTACATTGATTGTGGCATGGAGAGTGCTTTATTAGGGCATGAATTAGTTCGAATGAAATAAAATAATATCATATCAAATAAGCTTAAAGTTGCACGGTGTAAAGATGAAATCATGTGATTGCAACCCAAAGGGTAAGGGCAGGGAGAAGTGGACAGATACTGTCGATGTAAGCCGAAGGAAAATGAATTAATTCAGTAATTTATCAGAGTTATGTTACATGTAGAATAAAAATGAAAATAGTAAATTTATTTATATGACATAAAGTTTGAATTTGCATTTCTCTTGCGATAAATTAATTTTCGGTAGATTTATATAATAAAAATAACATCTTAGTTAATTAAGCGCGTCTTAGTCATTAATCTTACCTCATAATTTTGAGATCCTCTCCCTAATTTGAGGTACTTGTTTCAGTGGTTCTCAGAGATATTCTCGTGAAACAAAGTATATTCTTGACTCAGTTATTGGGACCTATAAGCAGTGGGATAGATGTAAACTAAAAGAATATGTTAGAAAAACGAGAAAGACAATTTCAGCGACATAAAATTATTCAATTTATGTAAAGCTCTTTCATGATTTATATTGTTCTCTATTGTTTATATCTTAAATCCATAATCAATTGAAGAGCCAATTATTTTCTTTGCTTGATTGGTGCTGTGTTTTATGCTATACTCGAGTTTTATGATAAAAACAAATACAAGTATATTAAGTACTCTTAACCTTAATTGTAATTACAAACAAGTATAACCATCTAGGAAATAATACAACAGGTCACAAATTACAACTAGCGTCACACAAATTGGAAATAAACACAGATATCTCTTGGATGAGAGAATATCCTATGACAATAATTGATGAGTAATATTGAAAAAGAAATGCTAACAGTACTGAATGTTATTAGTACTAGCATTTAATTGTTACTTTTTATTTATATATAAACTATGTGTCATAATTTTGGGATTGCAAATGTTCTTTTTTTTTATTATTGTTATGAATGAGTATTAATTATCTTTGATTATGACATTGAGGATTTAATCTGTTCTTAATGCTTATATTTATATGTTGAATCTCTAACTTATTGATTTGAAATTATAAAGAGATATAAAAATATCTTTAGAATTAGTTATGATAAAAATCATTTCAATATATTAAATTTTTAGAATTAAATTTTTTTAATATATCGATTTGTTATGTTTTTAATGTTTTTGATTATGAAAAAAAAATTCCATAAGAATAATTTTAATTTATAGAAACATCTAGAAAGTGATTCTTAGAATTGGGCGATTACATAATATAGACAATACTCTAGAAATAAATCTCCATATATTAATTATTTCTAAAATTATTTTTGATGCCGAATATTTATTAAATATTTGAGGAACAACATTCCTCAGTTATTGTCAAAAAATTACTTTAAAAAATATTAAAATTATGTTGCAAGAATATATATATATATATATATATATATATATATATATATATATTGAAAGATACTTTAATTCAACTCATAAATAATTAAGATTGAGCTACTTTTAGTCGAATGTATGTATGTTATTCAATTAGTTCATTTATTTCATCCTTACTACAGAAGATATTGTTTATAATTACAATAAAACTACACATTGTTTAATTAGAATTTTATAATTAACAGAAATTGACCACTGATTTCTTCTATGCAATACTTTTATTTATCTTTTTTTGAAAACTACAATAGGAACTTGGAACATTTTCTAAATAAAATTATCATTTATATCAAAATCATCATCAAGTATCGTATTTAAATTAAAATATCTCGACTATGTGTTAGACAGAAATTTTAAGCAATGTAATTTCTTAAATGTGTAGTCCTTAATTTCATATTAAAATTTATATGTATTATAAGTAATATAATAAAAAGGGTTATCACTTTAGCACTTAAAAATAGTTATTAGTGATAAATCTCTTACCTATTAAGTGGAAAATAGCTAGAACTCTCAGAAACCTAAACATATGTAAGCATATTGTATAACTTATATTCTTAGATGCATTATATTGTACTTTTTGGGAATGCTAAATTCTCACTTCTAATTGATGTTTGTTGTACAAGTTTTTAATCACCCACTTGAGATTTATAGAATACTTAACAAAATTATTCTTAGTTTAACTTGAAATACTCTTACAAGTTTATACCTATACCGATTGCCCAGAAAAGTAGAAATTTAGTTGTCTTCATTGTAACTTTAATCAAGCCAAAAGTTGCCATGAAGAGGTGAATATGTTATAACACAACATTTAAGGAATGAATGTCTTTCCTAATTTATTGGCAAAGTTATTGCATGTTTTCACTTGAAAATAGTCATTCAAGAAATGAAAAATTTGCTTCTCTTTACTAGTATCTCACTTTGTTGGTATTTTTTTACAACACATGCAATGCACCCATTTGTACCATCTGTAATAGTTAGAGTTTACACTATTTAAAATGAAGGGTGTTTTATTGAATAAGTTCTAAAACTATATGTTTTTGTGCACTTTTAACTCGAAAACCAAGTACTGTATATATGAAGTTCATAGCCTTGTTTTAAAAGTGTTCAATGTAGCCTTGTAACTTTCTTGCTATCGTTATATATTATATAATCCTATGGAATTAGTCAAGTTATTGTTTACATGTATGCATAGACTAGAGTTTTATGCTTTTTCTTTGATTTTTGCCTACTGGGTTACTTCAATTAGATCTCCAAGTATGATACATAAGTTAATTATGTTTCAACTATGCTAATTGGTCTTTCATATATAATAGGTGTGATTTCAGTTTCTCACTCAAATGGAATAAGCTGATATAACATTGAATGATGATGTGATTGAAGATTAAAATTGTGTAATTGCAATGTCTAAATGCACTATTGACTCAATTAGAACTTTCTAAGTTAAAATCTTTCATTTTATACACTTGAGAAACTTAATTGATACAATTACAAGACAATACTCACAATTTAAGTTAGACAAGGTTTTTAAATATGTTACTATCAATTTGTAATTTGGTCAACCCCGAAATGAAAGAGAGGAGACTTTGATAGAATCAAGTGTTTATTTTAAATTATTGTCATTATTTACACTATGAACGCTATAATTATAAAAGTAAGATAGAGATCTTTTATAATCATAAATACCTCTTATAATATTTTAGAACGATGAGTGTGGATTATATATATTATTTAAAATGTTTTTTATTTGTTTATGTATGATATTTTCATTATTCGAGGATACTATTTTTTATGTAACTTTAATCAAGCCAAATTCGAGAAAAGATGCTCCTTCAAGCAAAACAATTTCTGAATAAGAGAGATATCATATTTCACATTATTTATGCAAATTTGTCTAGAATCTAAAACTTTGAATAACACTCTGGAAGCTGAAGTAAGAAAAAAAAAATGTATCTACTCTTCTAAGAGACAAAGAATTCAGCAAAACACTTGATATGAAAAGCATAGGAAAATATGACGTGACATAGTTGTCTAAATTGTTAGTTACTAGGATTGGGCTATTTGAAGGACTTGGGTATTATGCATGAGGTAACAACTTCTAACCTCTTTGCGGCCATTATATCCAAATAAAATAGAGCTGCCTCGGATCTACAGAAAAATAAAATCTTGCTTAAACTAACAAAATTGTCCTTCAAATTATGCCAAATAGCAATGATTTACAGAATAGCAGAAGTTATAGAATGATTTACAGAAAAATAGAAGTTTTCAACAGATATTATTAGAGTTAGGAGAAGATATTTTGTTAAATTTGAAGACAAAGTTTTCAACAGATATTATTAGAGTTAGGAGAAGATATTTTGTTAAATTTGAAGACAGTATAATTATTATAGTGGGAGATTGTAAGCTACTTAATGTTCTTATCCGACTCGTGTTGAAGTAGTCTTTTCGAGGTGTCGTCAGTCTTTAATTCACCAGCGTTGAAGTGAACGAGAATCCATCTACAAAAGACTCTCTGACGCTCAAGTCAGTAAGAGTGTAAGGAAAAAAGATGTTTTTCAGTATGAGAGTATGACTATAATGTAAAAGATGATACTTCCTGTATAATCTGGTGATGCTTATAGATATTGTCATTGGAGTCGACATAATTTCCCATAAAGATAAAGGACGTTTAAAATCACGAATTATCACCCAAACATGTAATTGACGTCTGTCGTAATAAAGGGATGACGGTCAGATGACCAAATTAGACCTTGGTGGGTTCGGGTGAACTTCGACTCACTATCAGGTAGGCAAGCCCCCAAGTTCGTGATTCAAGTAGGTGAACTGTTATGGTGATCGAGTTGTTTTCGGCTTGACATGTGCCGAGTTGGATCGGACCGAGGTGGCTTCACCATGATCTCCCTTCCATCTTGGGCAAGATTGGGTGCCTATCCCTCGTGTATCGTCCTCCAGACTAGACAGCGGGGTCATCATGACCCTCATTTAATGAAGCGCAGAGCGAAAAAGGGTGACACAACTAAATGGTGACTGATGGGCTCTTTTCCCGCCCCACCTCAGATGATGCCACGTGTACTCCACTCTACGTGGCTCAATCACGTCCATCGAAGTCGGAGGGTCTCGAGCTACTGAAAAGCTTCTGTTTCACAAGCTCAGTTATAGCGATTCGAAGCCACAGTTGTATTTAAAGCGCATTCAAGCTACCTCTTGCTTCTGGACATCTTTCTCTTGTCTCCTCTTCATCAACTTCCTTCACCTATAGGTACGCACACATGGCCTCCTCTGCATCTTTTACTGCTTCTTTGGGTACGCATAAGATAATGTTAGAAAGGGAGGTAACTCCTCTAGGTGAACCTGGTTCTTCTGACCAAACCGAATCCTTGCTCGGTGAGGGCGAATCTTCTGAGAATACCCTATCGCTTCCCCCTAATGAGCCTCCTCCAGCTCCTATCAACATTTCTGCTACTTTAGCTATTCCTAGGAAGAGGGAAAACGTGAATCCTAGAGTCACAAACCCAAAGCCCAGTGTTTCTTCTAAAGGGCCAAAAGGAGTCGACCCAACCCTATCTCTGATCCTGAATATTCATGGGTGTCAAGCAAGGTCACGAAGCACGTTTCTAAATTCACTACTAGGGAATAAGTTAAAGGATTTTGTTTTGTATACCCTGTTTGTGATGAGTCAATGGCTGAGTATCTTGTGGCTAGACCATGTAAAGCGAGTGAGAGAGTGTACATGAAGCCGAAACTGGACTCGTATGACTTTATATATGTATATGACTATTTGTTTAAGGAGTATGATATCACCTTTCCTTTGACGGAGTTTGAAACGGACATGTTGACTGTAATGAACATGGCGCCGAGTCAGCTGCACCCGAATAGCTGGGCATTCTTGAAGTATTTCGAGCTCCTTTGCGAGCATCTAGGTTTTGAACCCTCCATCAATGTTTTTACTTACTTTTATCAGATTAAAATTTGGCAAACTGGTCGATTGGGTATCTCTTAGTTCCACACACAGCGGCTCCCTCTTCACCTTGTATAGTTCTTTGTATAAGTATTTTAAAACTAAACTCTTCAAGCTTCGCTATCATCCCGGGGATGCGAAGAGGCGCCTACTCTTCCGTCCAGATTTCACTCCCTAATTTCCTCTATATTGGCAGAAATCAACTAGGTTTCAGCCAAGGTTTGAGCACTAGTTAACTCTCTAGGAGAGGAGGGCTGTGGAGGTGATAAAGCAGCTTCCTCACCTACTTAATACTAGAACACTCCTCTTCCTCCCATTTGTAGAGGACCCCAATGCGTTGTTTTTAGGTACCTTTCATTCTATGTGTTACTGATGTCTTTTGGTCGTGTTACTTACCTTACTTATTCTTTTTGCAGAGATCATGGACAACAACATTGATATAAAGAAGCTTTGTGCTCGAGTAGGTGGCCGTCGTGACCTGGCGGCCAACTTGCAGTCTGCGAAGAAAAAAAAGGATAATTCCACTGACACCACCTCGACTCAGAACAACCTCTCCAATACTTCTTCTGGTCGTGTTGTTGATGGGCTTCGTCTCCTATCGTCAAGATTCCCGTACACTCTGGAACTCCAATCCCTTATGTTGTTGCTGCATCAAGAGTTGTCCCCATTGAGGTGGAGCCCAAGGTGATCAACTTGGAGGGCTCTCCCGAGGGTGGTGCAGGCTCTCCCAACAGTCGAGCTAAGCAACCCCTTCAAACCGTCGATTAGCCAACCATCATCGACATGGCTGCCTCCACTCAACCTTCTATCTCGGGCCCCTATTCACGGGGTCCCAGACCGATTATAAAATTAGATCACCTCAGTATCACCTATCCTGGGATCCAATACAACTGGCACGTGAGTCGTTAGGCAAAATATATAAGTTGTGTCTATACTTATGATGCTGAATCGATGGCCAAGATTGGGGAGGTTGGGTGTTTTGAGGCTGGAAGGGTAATGATGGCAAGGTGCTTGGCCATTATGCAATACCATCGCCGCACTACTGAAGAGATATTTGGTCTTTGTGATCAACTCGCTGAACTCAAGAGGAAGGTTGTGGAGCTAACCCAGGCCAGAGCATAGTTGGAGGGGAGATACAAGAGCTCAAGCGAGCCAATACCGAAAAAGACTCTTCCCTTGCTGATAAGGAGACTTAATTGCTCCACTTCCAAGAGTTGTGCAGACAGCGGGAAACTGAGCTAACCCACTGCCAAAAGGATCTGACTTGTTTTGAGGAGAGCATGAAGGCAACTGAGGCTCGGATGGCCGAGAAGGAGGCCTGATGGAATGCAGAGAAACACGAGCTAGAGAAAGCTTGTGTTGAGGTTTATAAGGACGGATTCCTCAAGGCCATGAAGCAAGCCCTTTTTTTTGCTCTAGAGATCGATTCGGCTCGCTTCGATATTGACAGAGACGACGAGCAACCCAAGAATGAATTGGCCCCCGCGTCCTGATTCCATCTTTTGTTCCTGTTTATTGATTTTTATTTTCAACTATGGATGATGTACAAATTTACTAATTTGCCTCTTTGTACATTTCTTCTAAACTCAGATGATTGTATAACCACATCATTCTACTTCTTATACAATGGTATTTGTCTTTTCGAATCTTATCAAGTCAAAAGCTTGGGTATGTGTTAATTAGCTACCACGTAGATTCTAACCTCATGACCACCAACTTGGCATCCCTTAGTCTCGTTAAGCATCACACCCAATTTAAGTGAGACTTAAGAATTGACTCATTCGTCTCCGAGTACGTCGCTTGGACGTTTGTTGGAGTCAAATTTAGGCTTTAAGCCTTGGCTTAACCCTTTTGATTGTTGTGCCCATTTTGCATTCAACTTAAGCATTAGTTGATTTCGGATACATCGCTTGGATGTTAACTCGAGATGCTTTATGACTTAAGCTTTGGCCTAGCCGTTTACGGGTATGTTGTTTAAACATTAACCCTTTTTATTTGCAGGCTTAAGGACTTTTGCCCTGCCTTTTGGGTGTAATACCCGGGTTATTTTTGCTTAGGTACGACGTATGCATGTTAACCCGATTTGAATGTTAGACTTACGTCATCTTTTTGGGTACTTTGCCCCCTTTGCTTCCAACTTAAGTGTGTTGGCTTAGTTGTTTTCAGATATTGGAAGTACTCGTTAACCTGCGTTACACTTAATGAACATGTACAAAAAAGTAAAAGGACAAATCTTTCACAAAATAGAATTTTTATTGACACCGGTTATGGGTCTCGTTAAAACCTTGCTTGTTAAAACTCTTCTTAGAGAAAAAATCCAAGTAAAGGAAAGAAAACGTCGCACCTGTATTTGAGAATCAATTGTTGTACATTTTAAAGTGGGTGACATTCCATGTTTTGGCTATGAGTCTACCACCCAATTCTTCCAACTTGTATACCCCATTATGGAAGGCATCTACTACCCTAAAGGGTCCATCCCAATTTGGTGTCAGTTTGCCTTCTAGCTTGTTCTTGCGGGCTTCCCCAACCTTCCTCCAAACTAGGTTGCCCCTCTAGGAGGCTCTTTCTCGCACTCGGGTATTATACGACCAAGTTGTCCTCAGTTTGGCAGCTTCTTCCTGGATCTGGGCCTCTTCACGTACCTCTTATACCAAGTCTAATTTAGCTCGGAAGTTGTCATCATTGTTTTCTTCATCAAAATGCGCTCATCGCCATGATGTTTCACTAATTTCTACAGGTATCATGACATCAGACCTTTATGTGAGTCAGTAAGGGGTTTCCTTTATCGCAAATTGGGGTGTGCAATGGTAGTCCCACAATATACTAGAAATCTCCTCGGCCTATAAACATTTCAGTTGACCAAGTTTCTTCCTCAACTCTTCTAGTATGACTTTGTTAGCCGTCTCTGCTTGCCTGTTGGTTTGGGGATGTTTCACACTGGACACTAGGTGCTTGCCCCTGAGTGCATTCCACAAATTCCTCTATGTAATTCATCCAAGATGTAGTCGGCTAGTGTGTGTTCCAAGCAGTTGAGCAAGGGAGCGGCAAACCCTCTTCTAAAAAGTTCATCATTGACAACAGTGTAAGAGGCCGTGTGCCTCCTCACTTCTTTTGCTTTCGCTATGTCTTCGAGTTACATTTCATTGACCTAGAAGTTTAAGATCGGGGTCATCTAGCTTTTTCTTCCGGTTTGGATTTCGAACACATCCTCATGATCCCAATTGGGCGTCTTGAGCACTTTCTGGATTAGCGTTTTGTGTTGACCTGCCTTCTTACTGCTCGTGAGTTTGGACAGGACATCTGCTCAATCGTTTTCTGTTCGTGACACATGCATAATGCTGATATCATCAAACTAGAGGGCTTCGGGCTATGTGATAATACTTTTGGAACAAGGGTTCTCGGGCTTGATATTCACCATTCATTTGCCCACGACCAGTTGGGAATCCTCCTGCATCTGAGGTTTCGGACTCCTAAGTCCTTCGTCAGTCTCAACCCTACTATTAATGTTTCATACTCCGCCTGATTGTTGGATGTCTCAAACCAGAACTAAATAGATTGTTCCACTGTTATTTCACCAGGTCCTTCTAGAATCATCCTAATGCCACTACTTTTATTGTTGGAGGAACCATCCACACTCAACAGCCAATATGTCTTCTCCTCGGCAACCGGTGGTAACTCGATAAAGAAGTCGGCGAGAATTGGGCCTTCATTGGCCCTCTAGAGTCATAGCAGAGGCCAAATTCTTCGTCATTCTACCTGCCAATTCGGGCTTCGTAAAACCTGCTTGATGGGGTAGTCGGTCTTTACTGTCATGTTGTGGCTTCGAAAGTAGTGGCGCAAGCTTCTAGTTGAGAATACTAAGGCGAGTACCTGGCTGAAGCTGTCCCGGGCTAGGTAGGTGAATGAGCTCCAAAGTGCAAGCTTCTTGCAAGACGACCTCCTGAATCGTTTGACTCTGAGTCGGCACCTGACTCCAAGATGATTCTTTGGAGTTGTCTGCAGGCATTTCCCCATCCCACCGGGTGGAAGGGTTCACTTGAGGGTTTTGAAACGACGTTCACTTCCCCTCTGGAAGGCGGTCACTTGGTCATAGAGGGTACGCATCACTTGAGATTTGTGATGCAATAAGTACAATCATGTGTATTTAGAGAAGACATCCATAAATGAAATATAATATCTAGCTCAATTTGAAGCACACACAGGAGAAGCGATTTAGTATAACAATATTTGAAGATTAAGACTGTAGTTGATGAGCTTTTCTTACAGCACCCGAATTACATAATTGTTTGTGTTTTGAACATATTGTATTAGACTATAAGCTAAGTGTCCTATCCTAGAGTGCCATAGGTGTAAATCAGTTTTAGCATAGTGTACATATGTATTATTTACAGAGACATTATTTGAAGATTGTAAAGATGGAAAAATGTAAAGTTCATCCTCAATTTTCCTTAAAGCAAGATCTAGTTGGTATCCTGAATTTTAATATAAGACGTGTTAGGAAAGAATTAAAAAATATACATGATTGTCTTTTGCAAATTGAGAAACACTTATTAAGTTTTTGTTTATGTCAGGAACATGCAAGAGATTATTCAGTGCACGTGTGTTTTACTGTGAGGCAATACAAAGGAAGTAGAACCTATATGCTTGATTGACATACCTGAACCATTACCTATCTTGACCATTTTGTTGCCATGATATGATTGTTTTGTAGAGAATTGATTTGAGTCATTTGTTATATGGTGTGTAGCTCCACTGTTAGGGTACTAGAGTGGATCATCGAGAGTGGATTTAACACCCAATATAGACTTGTCATCGTTTGCATTTTTCGTGAATGAAGATTGAGATATGTTAGCTTTTGCCTGGTTAAGATTGTTTCGATCATACTTGTGCCAGCAGTGTGTGGCTACATGTCCCTGTTTTCTGTAAATTTGACAGGACAGTCGATCTGATTGCCATGAGTGTTCTGGTTGCTAAGAATTTGAAGTTGTGTTGAAGGTGTGAATTGAACCCCTGTATCCGGATGATCTTGGAAATCTTTGAATGTTTTGGGATCAATAGTGATTCCCTCTTGAATGTTGATAACGTGAGCAATTATAATTTCCAGGAAATTGTGAAGCAGAGACAGTGTTAGCTTGCAATATTGATGTCTCAGTGAGTTTGTGTTCTTTAAGAAGTTCTTCTTGTGCAAGAAGAAGAGCTTCAATCTCATCTACCATGTAAGGGTCCAGCCGAGATGTAATTGACATAACAAATTAATCATATTCTTCTAGTAGCCCATCCAAAATGATTTCAATGTGATCTTTTGTCGATATTGGTGCTCTCACAGCAGCTAGAGTATCAACTATGTTCTTGATATCAAGAAGATATCTATGAACTGACCTATCTTTCTTTGATGCTTTAAGTTGAGCTTTGAGTTTCTTTATTTTTTCTCGAGTGTGCGAGGCAAAGTGTGTGGATGAACGGTACCAAATCTGTGAAGTTGTTTTAAGACCTACCATCTTCTTCAAGATTGGTATGGTCATGGAAGATAGTAGCCATGCTACAATGTTTTGATCTTGCTCTTCATATTGAAGATATTTTGTATTGAATGTATTGTCTTGTGGATCAGTGTTGGGTTGAAAATGCGGAGGAACGTTTATGCCTTCAAGAAAAAGCATGAGTTTCAAACTCCTTATTATGGCCAGTATTTGTTGTTTCCATATCAGGTAATTATCTTCATTTAGCTTTATGTTGATAGGAGAGGTAAACGAATGTGGAATAAGAGAGGAGGAATGAGACAACGTGAACATTATTGTCGTCGGAATAACAGAAGAGTCGGAGGTGGTAGAAGCCACGACACCGAAAAAAAATGAGAACTTTATGATATCATCTTAGAATGAATGAAAAACTGAATTTTCATTAAGAGTTTCTTGAATTGATATTATACAGATGTGTTATATATACATTGAAGTTAAATGACATTGTATATCTATGAAACAGAGAATGTGTATAACAAACCCATAACAGATTACTGCAACTAATAATAGACCCATGCAATGTAAAAGTACTTTTGTATATTATTTCTAATAAGGAGTATTGATTCATCTCAAAATTTTGTAATCTCATCTTTGAATAAATTAATAGCTTCTATGCCAAAGCCATTATGAGTAAATCGCGAAATCATTTTTGTTAGGCCGTCAATGCTGTTAGGCAGCTTCCCCACCTCATTGTTTCCTTTTCCGAGGATCTTGCCGCCTTGTTCTTAGGTATAAATTGATAATTTGCCTAGAAAGTATTCATGTGTCTATATGCTTACTTGTTTGCTTTATTTGCAGAGATCATGAGCAAGGATTTTGACTTTAAGAAGTTTCGTTTTGAAGTTGGTGGTCACCAGGACCTGGCCTCTTCCTTCCAAAAACCCAAAAAGAAAAGGTTTAGGTGGGCTCCACTTCTGCAATCGAGACTACAACAGTACTCGAGTCAAAAGGCCTGACACTTGTTGTTGCTCCTGAGATAAGAAACTTGGAGGGGTTCTCCTGCGAGGTCCTTGCACAGAGCAAGCCTGTGTCCCCCTCCTTGGGGCTTACCCCTCCCCTCTCGGTGTTGAAAGAACGATTGGTTGCCATCGCATTCAAGCCTTCCCTGTCAGAAGTAGTGTCTCAGGCAGGGGGGTCAGCCAAGGTTTGATCATCTTTCAATCACCACATCCGGGCTAAAGTCATATTGACATGTTGATATGTAGTCAAAGGACTTACCTGATGCTAGTGACTTCGACACTGAGTTGATAAAAAAGACCAGCCTTGACGCCAGTGGTGTGATGATGGGGAGGTGCATGGCTATCCTACAGTACTTGAAGGTCGTCACTAGAGATCAAGCGGGTCTGCTATCAATGCCTCATATTCGGCATGGTTATTGGAAGTCTCAAAACCAAACCGAGTAGACTGCTCCACTACTATGTCACTGGGTCCCTTGAGTATAATTTTTTTGCGCCACTCCCTTTCCTATTACAGGAGTCATCCACACTGAGTAGCCAATACATCTTCTCTTGGGCTACCAACGGAGCTTGGTGAGAAAGTCTGCTAAGAATTGTGCCTTCATGGGACCTTTGGATTCGTATCTAACAATTTCAAGTGTTCTATCACCCAAGCTGTCACCCTTCTTGCTAACTCAGGCTTCTGCAAGACCTGCTTGATGGGTTAGTCGGTCTTGACAGTCATACTATTACTACGAAAGTAGTGACGTACTCTTCTGGCGAAAAATATAAGTGCAAACACCAACTTCTCGATGATCTAGTACCTCTCTTCTACTGGTTGCAGAGTCCTACTCGTGAGGTACGAGGCTTTGCCTTTTCCCTTCTTCATAAACGTAGACCGAGCTGATGGTCATGTCGAGACCGAAAGACTTAAGATTAAAAAAAAATCTTATAGGTCTACGACGAATGACGAACCCTTAAAATAGTTTCGAAAAAGGTTTGAAGAAAGGGGATTAAATGAAAATAGAGTCGCCACCAAGGTTTAAGGAGAACCTTAGAAACCAAAAAGAAGGTCTACGTTCAGAGTTCTGAGTAAGGAAGTTGGTTACGAATGGGAAGATATTAACACTCCACTCGCACGTTCGAAGACGACACTTCAGATCAAAAATAAGAATGAGAATGTTTTAAAATGCTTTAAAATTCTATAATTTGGATCAAGGTTAGGATTAAGAACAAAACTAGGTTTTGGGATTTAGAAATTTTTAGGGTTTGGTGGGAAAAAATGTCAGATAGGCAACTTTGAGTCTAGTCTTTGGTGGTCAAACAGTCACGTAAATGAGCAAAATTTATATGGATTTGAAGATTATTCCAAGGGCTTTTCAATGGTTACTCATACACTCCCAACAAGTTCAATGATAAGGAGAACGAATTTTTCAAAATTGGTCCAGTGATAGATGTGAATTTCATAACTTAGTTTTCAAAAAAAGGGTCTCTCAAAAATAGATGTGAATTTCATGATTTTATGTGCAGGCCAACCCAGAAACTAAGTTAAACAGTGCAAGATCCAAACTTTGGGTCTAATTTAAGGAGACCTAGGGGGTTCATTAATGGTGTTATAATATACCATTGAAAAGATGATAAACCCACCTTTCCAACGTAACCCTCAATTTCTCAAACTAGTTCAAGGATCTCCTAGAAATCAACTCCAAAGTTAGGTGTTTGGCCACTATCAAGCACACCAAGTGCTCGTTAAAATGCCATAAAGAAAAACTAAATTGTGCAACCTATTTTTGCTCATCCATGACCACTGTTTTCATTCATGCTCACTCAAAACACATTCCCCAGGTCTTTGGTTATAAAGCCATGTCATCTACATACCCTAGAACCACAACCCGAATCACTCTCCTATCTTTTTCATACGCAATTTCTCACCTCTATTATTTTGCCAATTTCTACATGCCAACTCCCATATTATTGTTTGTTTATGCTCTAGATAGGTGCAACAGATGAAAGAGCGAAAACAACAAAAAAAAAACATAGAAAAGAGGGGAAAGGAGCTTGTCGGACTAGTTTTTCGGCGACGACAAAACATTGCGCTGTGGGGTGGCGAATGTTCCTCCTCATCGTCTCAATGGAGGTGGAATGAAGGAGAAATGAGGTCTGTGGTGGGAGAAAGTGGGCTCGCAAGGCTTGTTGGTCATCTTTCTCAATAGGACTTGCATCGACGAGCCTTTAACGAGGCTCAAATGGAGGTTTCAAGGCGTCTTCAAGTTATAAAAATGGTGAGAATGAGACGAGGAAGAAAGACACACCTAATGGAGGCAGAAAAATCGAGTTTGGTGGCGAAGCTTCAGCGAAACCCGATTTTCCTGTGAGGGCTTCTCTAAGCTTTTTCAAGTTGTTCTACGCTGTTCCGATTGCTCTGGAGACTTCTTGGAGGTGATTGGGAGGTGTTTAGGCAAAAAAAAAAAACAAGGAGGATATGGTTTATTCCATGCAAAACCATGGTGTATAACCCTCTGGTTTGTGGAGGTATTTGGCTTTTATAGGAGGTGATGGAGAGCTCGTGGGACCCCTAGTAGACCACTGTGGGTGCCAAGTGTCCTCCGCCAAGACAATTATGGTAGAGATATGCTCAAAATTTGTGTCCCCTTGTCTCTTTGTCCCCTTTTTCTCATTTGGAGTACATGAGGTGCACGAGAAAAGAGAGAAGTGGTGTAGTGTATGCAGTAGCTGCTGCATGGAGTAGTGAAGGTAAGGGTGTGCCTTGTAAAAGGGAAGGGGGACCATTTGCTTTTATGAGTGAGTGGTGGTGGAGTGAAAAAGTGGGTGAGAGGTGAAAAAGGTTCCCTAGGCTTTATTTCCTCAGGCCCGTTGCGTCCTCAGTCGTGGCTCCTTTGGTGGTGGAAACGTTCGCTTCGCCCTTCTCTAGAGCCAAAAGTCTTAGCACCCTCATTAGCAGTTGCCGCTTGACTCCTTTGTATGAACTAAGTAAGAGCCCCGGACCGGATGAGCTCTCCTCCATGATATCACGGGCCTTAAAACAATCCTCAGTACTATATCCCACATTATGGTGGTAGCTGCACCGAAGCGTTAGGTCCGCATCAGGGTGTGACTGCTTCGAGCGAGGGAGTTAAACGAGCTTTAGGCTACACACCTCCTGCAAAACGGTTTCTCTACTAGCATTCAAAGGAATGTAATGTTCATACCTTCCTGGCCAAGTCCTCTTCCAAAATCGGGCGCTCCCTGGGATAGGCTGTGCCATAGTCTTCCTCTTTCTCGCCTCGGCATTCTACTCGATGCTCATGTATCTTGCCGCCCTGACCTTCAAGCTGTCCATGTTTTCGGATGGGTTCGCGTAAAGTGTGTTTAGGAAGGGGCTAGGCTTCAGTCTAACCTGGAGCGAGTGCATGGCCACTGTAAGATGAAGGTTAGTAATTTGTAACATAGCTTTAGAGAACCGAGTCATGTACTGCCAAAGTGACTTGAAATCTCCTTGCATGACATGTTGAAGGGGCACTGACGAGGTCACCATGGGCTTGCTGTCTATAATCCGTGCTATGAACTGTGTACACAGCGTCTCGAAGGAATCTACCGAGTTTGGGGGTAGTGAGTAATACCACTCCAAAGCAGCTCCTTCGAGGGTTGTCGGGAAAAGGCGGCAATGCACCCTCAAGTCATCAGAGAAGAGGTTCGCTTGCGTTAGGTAGGATTTGATGTGGGCGTCGGGGTCAAAACTTCCGTTATAGGTCTTAACATTCAACTATTTCCACTTGGAAGGAAATCGAACTTGCATCATCTCAAGAGTGAAGGGGTGAATCACACTGATGTGGTCCCTCATGTTGTCCTTCAGCGGGGTGGTGGTACCTCGGGCATATGGTGATAGTATCTCGAGAGATCCTGGTGATCCCGTCCCCGGTCTACGAGCCCTGTCCTGGAGTCGCCTTAGTTTTTGTCGGCGTGTGCTCGTGTCTAGATCGGGTCGCCCTAGTCTCTATCACCGTCTGACTCTAGGTCGATGTTTCTTCTGTACTCTTCTTAGTCGTGCAGTCGTCCCAACAAGGGGAGTGAGCACTTGAGGGTTCACAAACGACTACTCCCTCCCCTATTGGAGTGCCATCATCTGGTCGTAGAGGCTCTGCATGTCCTCCTCGTGATTTCTCTGCTGGTGGTGGATCCGAGCAATCATCTCCTCATGAGCGACGTTGACAACTGCACATTGGCCTCACTTTCTTTGAACGCTACCTTCATGGTTTCCACGCTCTTCTGGACGACTCCTTCAATGTGCTTCTAAAGAGCTTTTAGTGTCGGGTCCATCCTTTTTGGATAGTGGTCATGGAAAAAGTTTTATCAGGGTCTTACGGTGAGCATCAAATATTCTTACCTGACCTGAGTGGAGGTCGTCGACGGTAGTATTCGCAGCAACCGAGTTGATGACGTTGAACCAAATGGGAGTCTACTTATAGAAGACTCTTCTTCGACGCTTAAGTCAATAAGAATGTAAAAATGTGTTTTAAAAATATATAAAAGAGTAATAAGATAAATGCTACTCCGTATAAACCTAGGTCATATTTATAGAAAATTGTCATTTAAGACAATATATTTCTTCATATTGATTTTGTACACTTAGAATAACCAATTATCGTTATGTAGTTGATTAAGGTCAATTAAAATCAATTAAAATAAATCAAGGTCAATTAGAATAAAAACTATTAATTAGAAATTAATAGGAGACTGGCTGCAAATAGAATCGGTTGAATCTATCTTATTTTCGACGAGGTCCACTTAAGTTATGATGGTTCCGAGTTTTGCTTAGGCAATTACGAAGTTGTTTAGCATAAATGAAGGTTTCGGAATGTCACGGCGATGTTTGAGGAACTAGCAGTATTGGTTAGACCAAAAACATAAAATTGAATTGTTCTAAGTTAGCCAAATACATTTAGTTGGTTTAGCTTGGTCTCAGTTCCGTTTAACATTAATTATAAAAAAATTATTTTATCCTTGAGAATAACATAATTATCAAAAAGTTCAAAAAAGAAATTACTCATTATGTTGCTAAGAGAGATTGATCAAAATCAATATCATGTTTTAATTTATTTAAAAATATTTTAATTTATTAAAAAAATTTAATTGTTTAGAAAAATGAATTATTGATTATTTTATTTATAATCATGAAAATAATGTTACTAATTTATGAAATAATATAGAAAAATATAATTATAATATTTTGAACTTTTTTATAAATTTGTTATTCAAATTTAATATAGATTTAAGATTTTGTAAAGCTTTAATATTTTTATATTTTAAATTTTAAATGGATTTAATATAATATTTTTAACTCATATTTCCTGTGAGACCGATAAATTTAAATAATCAAGTGAAAAAAATTAAAGTTTTATGATATAATTTTAAATTAAAGATAAAAAATTAAAATTAATGCATTTTTATTTTTCAATTATTTTAAATTTTAAACTAATTTTAGATAAATAAAACCTAGGCTAAATGCAATCTAATTCTTCAATAATTGAAACCTTAAAATAAAAAAATAATTATAAAAATTACATAAAAAAAGTTAATGATAAATATATGAACCAAAAAATTTTTATCTTTCAGCACACCGGATGGATAGATTCAAAATATCGATAAAATAAATAGGCGCAGTAAAAAAATTGTAGTCAAAATTGAATCGAGTTATATATTTGACCCGTAACATAAATAAACTTAGGCTGAGCCGAAGTGTAGATTTATTATTAATATCTTTTATATAATAATAATAATAATAATAATAATAATAATATTTTAAAATAAATTAAAGTAATATTATTTTTTAAAAATTATTATAATTTTTATATATCAAATCATCATTTGTAAATTTAATAATATCACTTTAATTTTCAAAATAAATATTTGATTATTTTATTTTATTTAAAAATTTATTTTATTTAATTTCAAACTTTTTAAACAAATTAAAATAACCCATTGTCTAATTGGACTAAATGAAAAAAAGTTAGAATCCATTTAAAAAACGGGTAAAAAAAACTCAATTACATGGTTAGTTTGAGAACTCTAACTCTGCCCATAAAAAAACGCACTAAAAAGACGCATGATATCCATACTCAACACATATTTTCCCTCCTTGTCATAACCATTTTATGAGTTTATATTTTTCAGTGTCACTTCTTTAAATATATGTTTATCTAATATTTGGAAAATAATATACCAAAACTTAACTCATTATTATTATTATTGGTTACATTTCAGGTTAACATTATACTGTTTAAATGGTAAAAAAAAATATCAACAAATTATTTGGTCTAGTGCGATATAAAATTTGATTTATGTGTTTGAGTCACACAGATGAAAAATAAAATAAAAATATTCACACAGCTAAATAAATTATTATTCGTCCAGGCGCTTAACAAAAACTCTTCACTGCCTCTAATATATAACCAGGCTATGATCTAGAAGTAATAAAATAATATATTCCTAACTTTTTTATGGTTTTTGTTTGGAATAATTTAGAGTACAGGCACTATTTTTTTAAAAAGGAAATTGAAGACACATAAGATTAAAATAGTTAAAAGTAGGAGAGCAAAATATTCTCTTCATGGAAAACATATTCTGGATCAAATCAGACATCTTTCATACTTAGTAAAAACTGATAACTATACAATCAAGTGTAAGTTACAGAAAAGAGAATTTAGAGAGAAGAGAATATTTATTATAGCCATGTTTCATAGTTGAAGCCTCGTTTGTGTTGATCTTCTAATGTTAAGGAACGATCTCTACCAGCAGGAAGACAAGGGAACGGAGCCAGCTTCACATAAATATCATCCTTTACATCATTCGCATCTCTACACGAGAAAATAGATTTGCTTAACCTAAAGTTAGGTCCAACAACACCCTTTTTGTTCTTCCTTGCCACCTTGCAATTCTTCTCACTTTTGGTACACTCCTTGTACGCTACAAGAAAAGGGTCTTCCTGCCATCTAAACCCCTTCTCCTTCTCAGAAGTGCTTCTGCGAGGAGGTTGTAGTGGACAAGGAGGAAGAGGAATCTTCTTGTCCTGAACTTCCAGCATTCTCCTTGAGTTGCTTGGAGCTAATGGTGGTAAGGGGGAAGCTAACTTTTGATTCATCCCTATATTTAGAGGGAAATCATTGTTGGGAGTCTTACAAACCCCAGGTTTGTCTTCCCACGAAAAGGGTATGCTTCCATGTGAATGAGACTTCCTATGACTCATATTACCATCACCAGTATGAAAAATGGTTCAAATGATGGAGAAGTGTTAAAGAATGGGGCTTTAAAGCTTTATTCTTGTATGGTTTATATTCTCTAACGGTTAATGATATCTAAAGGGCAAGTAGATAGAGCGTGAAAAGAAAGCGAATCATTGCTTCTAAAATAATTAAAGGAAGCAGATCATGGAAGCCAAGAAAGAAAAATGTACGTGAAATTAATTTTGGTCTTAGGGTTTTAATTTTCCATAATGGTGGCAAATCAAGAGAGATATTTATGTCAAATTTGTGTGCTGTCACTTGCAAGTTGCAACGACAATTCAATTGTTGATTTATTATGGGTAGGTGGAGTGTGATGGATTCAATGACTGGTATTTGAAGTGTATGCATTTTGTTGTCCTTAGGTGTCGTTTGAAAGGTCAAAGGTGTGATCGTATTCAATTTGAAGATAAAGGAAACGTTATTGATCTCTTCCTATCTCAGGTCATTTACTTAGAATTTAGCTGTCTTCAGCAATCATATTATACATAATACATTGTGTTTGTGCAGCTTTTTACTACATTTGAAAAACCCAATTGTACGTAATACTAATCATGCAAGGATTAGCAATAAACAATTACATGTTAGAGTTAAGGAAGTTGGATTTATGTTACTTTCAGTTTTAGCCATGCAAGTCCTGATATTGAAGTTAGGACTTCATTAACATTGCATTAGAGTACAAAAACTTCTATATATATCTTTGTAAAAGTATTTTATGGTAAAAGTGTGTAAGTTATTTTCTCAAAATGTTAATAAACAATTACTTTAAGGTGTTTTAAGTCACTGTCGTTATTGGTAGGCAACTGCGCTATTGTGCAACTTTTGGAATCAAAATTATCATCATTGTGAACAAAATGGACAATGATTCAATTCCAAAGTTGATTCCCAGTTTTTTTTTTCCTTTCTTTTCAAAGAACACACATTCTAAACATTGAAAAGGATTGTTCTGTATTTTCGAAGCATCGTCCAAATTAAAAGTACGAGTTAGGAATCTTTATTGGTGGGGGAATGAAAATAACCTGTTACCTAATGAAAGTGGTGAATAATTGAATGACAGACACTATTTTGGAGTGAAGTGTAAGAAAGGAAGTTAAGAGAAAAGATGGATAAGCTGGTCAAAGAACCTGCTTACTCTTTTTACGGTATTGTTGGGAAATTTTGCTGTTAAATTTGGAAACAGAAAATTAAAAGAAAAAACTGGGTCACCTGTTTTTATTGGATGATGAAGCTGGAACACTCCACACCACTAATCGTGTGAGATATAAAAGCAAAGCTTAAAAAAGGGGTGAAAATTAACTTAATATATTAAAACTTTTTAATTAAGCCATTTATAGATGAAGACTAAAAACTCTACTATGAATGATTACTTAAATGAATGGTTTAACCAAATTTTACTACACTTGCAAAGCCAAATAAATTTTAGCTCTTTACACAAATTTTATCAAAAGCTATTATTTATAATATGAGTGACTGATTTAACTTATGGATTTTATACCATTAAGTTATGTATTATAATAATTTAATTATCTTCTCAATTAATATAACTCTTTCCCAACACATCTTTTTTTTAATTATCAGTTTGCTTTACAACATAAAGATTTAATTTTAATTTTCCAAGTTTCATCGTGGCATATAAATTTAAACATTTTGCATAAATTTATAAAATGACAAAATTGATAGTGTGAGTGGCTAATAATTGAAAATTATTATCTTACTTTTTCAAATTATCACAAACTTCATTTTATCAATTGCATCGTTATTATTTTAAGTACATTGATCTCCACACTAAAAAGATCTTGTCAGTAATATATTTTATAATCCATTTTTATTATTGAATAAAAATTATCAGAAACTATAAAGTTATGAGTGAAACTGAATAAAAGAAATGAGACCTAAAAAATATGTTATTTTTAATAAATTTTAATCAATAATAAAACTATTTGAAAGAATTAATATGTTAGTCAATATATATATGTATATATATATTTTACATTCTGCGCTAGTTTCATTAGAAACCGTTATTACAAGGGTCAACTGAGCCATCTACGGTGAATGTCTCTTTTTTATAACTGGGTGACTTTTTGATCGTCAGTTTTCTATCTCTTCGGCTTTAGTCCCGATTTCGGAAAGAGTCTGCAAATATTTTTCGTGGTGTCTACTCCTATTTATAAGCCTGTATTTAAACATCCACTTATAGTTCATGACCCATGGACCTAATGTCCCCTAATTATCGTAGTAATCATATTTAAGGTGAGATTAACCTTCTTGTAAAGATGATCAATCTAAACTATATTTTTGTTACATATTGACTGACCGACAAACTGATACAGATGTTGACGTGGCTGTTACTGATGCTGCTGATGTGGCCGACGTTTCTGATATGGCTGGTGGTGGGTTACGCCGAGAAAAACGCAAGAAAAGGTAAAGCTCCAAATTAGTGAGTTTTGTTCGTGGCTGAGAAGTGGGAAGAAGCATTATCTTAGCATTATCTTTAGATAGATATTTGTTATTCTGTTTGGGTTGATTATTCTCCCCATGTTGCATTTCAATTAACTTAGTATAAGTAGCATATCTTGTATTCAGTACGAGATTATTAATCAGAAATTTCATTTTGTTGAACATTCCGGAGTTTGCAACGACTCGAACTGTTGCATATTGATACTAAACAGTATCAACTGGTGCTTTCATTGATTTCAATGTCATCCTCATCTCCACCAAAGGATCCCATTACACTGCTAGCCGAGCAATTGGCTACCATTACGCAACGATTGGATTCCATTGACAATCGTTTCACCACTTATGACAATTCTATCGTCGAGATCAACAGGAAACTTGTGACGGCTCCTGTTGCTGGACCACATAACCATGCTGGTGGCCCACGCACAGGTCCACGTTTTGGCCATGACTCGGGCGGTTCCCTCCAATTCCGTAACACTGGGAGAGAATTGGATGGTCCTACACCATTCAAGATGCGGCTAGAACAGCCCCAATTCAACGGCGACGACCCCCATACGTGGATATTTAAAGCCGAAGAATATTTCGATTACTACCAAGTTCCGGCGGACCATCGACTGCGTCTCGCTTCCCTTATGATGACTGGAGATGCTGCTTCTTGGTATCAATACCAGAGGAACAATAACTTGCTGCATACATGGCATCACTTTGTGGAGGAGATCAAGGAGCGCTTTGACAGTAATTACCGTAAGGATTTCTTTGGGGTCCTTTCGAAGATGTGTCAAACCACCACGGTTTCTGCATTCAGAATCGACTTCGAACGGGTATTGAATCGGGTTACCAACAGCAGGGCTCAAACCCCCATTGAACAGGGAACTCGAACTGCGCAAACCGCTGACCCTCCAACAAGCCTTCTCGTTGTCTCAAACACTGAAGACTTCGATGACAGACACTTTTGCGGCCTGGCAGACAGTTAACCGCAAACATTTGCAAAATACAACTCGGTTCCCTATGCCACCAACCACTGGAACACAGCCGAGGTTTCAACCCGTTCAACCGCCTCCACCGGCTAAACCGCCTCCATTCTCACCTCCTGTTCGGCGTTTAACCATGGCTCAGAAGCAAGAATATGACGCCAAAGGGTTATGCTATAAGTGCGATGGGAAATGGCATCGGGGACATCGTTGTGACAACATCTTATTGATGTTTTTGGACGACCTAGACAGTGAGGATACGACCCCTACCGAGGAAGGGATTCCTGAGGAGCAGGGGGTTGTTGTGGGCGCCGATATTTCATCCTTAAACAGCATGGCGAGTACCTCTACTCCACGATCCCTGCGATTTACAGGGACAATTTCTGGGGTCCCAGTACTCGTGCTAGTCGACGGGGGCTCATCACATAATTTTATTCATCCGGATGTGGTTGAAAAGTTGAAAATCGAGGTCGATACGGTTCTGGTGTTTCGCGTTCATGTGGGGAATGGAGAATCGCTGCAATGCTCGCAGTTGTGCCGTCGGATTCCTCTCGAGCTTCAGAAGTAAATTTTCAACATCGACATGTATGTATTGCCGATCCATGGGCCTGCGGTGGTGCTTGGTATACAGTGGTTGAGTTTGCTTGGTCGCGTCACTCACGACTACGCTGCTTTAACCATGGATTTTTCATGGGAGGGCTGACGCATCAAGCTGAAGGGAGATCAGTCCGTTAGTAGGAGCATCACGCTCAACACCTTACAGGCTCTGTGTACTAAGAGCCAGTTAGAGGAAGCGTTTGAGCTGTTTTTCTTGGACCCAATTGACGAAGCAGGAAACCCAGTCTCGGCACTAGAAGAAACTCCTCCGCCCATTGCTAAGTTGCTCCAACAGTATGCTACAGTTTTTGAGGAGCCCATTGGATTGCCCCCTTGCCGGTTTCATGACCATCGGGTTTACCTCAATCCGGGAACCAAACCGGTCAACGTAAAGCCGTATCGATACCCCCACCTGCAGAAGACGCAAATTGAGAAGATGGTACGAGAAATGCTGGATCAAGGGATTATTCGGCCAAGTCGCAACACTTTTTCAAGTCCAGTATTATTGGTCAAAAAGAAGGACGGGTCGTTTCGCTTTTAGGTAGATTACCGAGCATTGAATGCCGTCACGGTACCCGACCATTTTCCCATTCCGACCGCCGATGAGCTATTTGATGAGATCGGCTCAGCTCGGTTGTTTTCCAAGTTAGATCTTCGATCAGGGTACTACCAGATACGGATGCACAGCCAAGATGTCCACAAAATAGCTTTTCGAACCCACGACGGCCATTTTGAATTTATGGTCATGCCCTTCGGTTTGACGAACGCTCCTTCGACGTTTCAAGCTTGCATGAACAAACTCTTTCAATCGTACCTACGGAAATTTATCATCGTCTTTTTCGATGATATTTTGGTCTACAGTGCTACAATGGAGGATCATGTTCACCATTTGGAATTTGCATTGGGTTTATTACAATCCAATCAATTTTTTGTAAAGAGGAGCAAGTGCGTGTTCTGTACATGTGCCGTGGGATACTTGGGTCATGTGGTTGCCGACGGCTGTTTGAAGGTGGATCCGGAGAAGGTCCAAGTTATGATTTCGTGGCCAAAGCCCAAAACACTTAAACAGCTCCGGGGTTTCTTGGGTCTAACCGGTTATTATCGGCGTTTTGTGAAAAATTACGCTTTCATCGCCGCTCCCCTCACCAACCTGCTTCGCACCGACGGATTTCAATGGTCTCCTGAATCCGACGCTGTCTTTGAATCACTAAAGAATGCCATGACCACTGTACCCGTCCTTCGCCTGCCGGATTTCTCAGAGACCTTCATAGTCGAAACCGACGCATCCAATATCGGAATTGGAGCTGTCCTAATGCAATCCCAACACCCGATTGCATATTTCAGTAAGAAACTGAGCGTGTGCAAGCAAGCAGAATTCGCTTACCATAGGGAACTCCATGCCCTCGTCGAAGTAGTATACCGCTGGAGGCAGTATTTGATAGGGAGAGAATTTATCATCAGAACCGATCAGAGGTCCCTTACTGAGCTCTTCACTCAGGTAATCCAAACTCCTATTCAACAATATTATGTTGAAAGTTGCTCGGCTTCCGGTTCAGGATTGAATACAAGGCAGGAACCTCCAATCGAGTGGCGGATGCTCTCAGTCGCCGGGAAGAGGGATCCGACCTTCCCCAATTCATGCCCATCCTTTGTCAACCACTGCCCCTGTTTTTGAAGGAACTGCTGGAGGAGAACCGAACCCTGGGCGATTTAATCGAGATGCACCAGGCTGCATCAGAAGGACGATTGGCTGAACCCTTTTCTGCCCACAACGGCTTGTTATATTACAAGCACCGACTTGTTCTGAGTGGGCAGTCCAAACTGAAAGAAGCCCTGCTCCGGGAATGTCACTCAGCACCTGCCGCTGGGCATCCGAGGGTTGAGCGGACTTTTCGACGGTTGGTAGCGGCGTTTTACTGGCCCAAGATGAGGGAGGATGTTCGTTATTACGTTGCCTCCTGCATTGTCTGCCAAACTACCAAGTACAGTACACAACCACCAGCGGGACTACTGCAGCCCTTACCGATTCCGTCTATGGTATGGGACCAAGTCACTATGGACTTCATAGTTGGACTTCCGCCATCAAGAGGATATACAGCCATCATGGTGGTGGTTGATCGCCTCACAAAATATACTCATTTGGGTGCCCTGCCAACTAACTTTGATACAGCACGAGTGACTCAATTATTCATGGACATTGTGGTGAAATTACATGGATTTCCATCTTCCATTGTATCCGACCGTGACACTATATTTCTGAGTCAATTGTGGACAAAATTAATGAAGAATAGTGGGACAACCCTTAAACGTGGCACCGCCTATCACCCATAGACGGATGGGCAAATTGAAGTCATGAACCGAAGTGTGGAGCAATACTTACGAGCCTACACTCACGATCGACCCACGAGATGGGTGTCTTTCCTGCCTTGGGCGGAATATGCACTGAACACGTCCCATCATACAGCCTTGAATATGTCCCCTTTTCAAGCTTTGTATGGGCGTCCTCCTCCGACTATTTTGCCTTACCAAGAAGGTTCCAGTAAAGTTGTTGTAGTTGACTCTTTGTTGCTTGACCGGGATGTGCTGTTGAAGACTCTTCTGGACAACCTCATCCGGGCACAAAACAGAATGAGGGATGTAACCAATCGCAAGCGACGTGACGACAAGTTTCAAGTCGGGGACAAAGTATTCTTAAAGCTACAACCATATCGCCAAGGATCGGTGTCTCGACCTAAATCAGCCAAACTTGCCCCTCGGTATTACGGGCCATTTTTAGTTTTGGAGCGCATTGGCGAAGTTGCTTA
>Ga0209700_100634_pt1 | contig 68518 bp, 24 predicted proteins | sample SiratroredBW_FD_187528 | JGI IMG/M metagenome (GOLD analysis project Ga0209700, IMG submission 187528) | Root nodule microbial communities of legume samples collected from California, USA - Siratro red BW (SPAdes) (version 2) | ecosystem: Host-associated > Plants > Roots > Nodule | place: USA... | reverse complement strand
TTTTTTTTTTTTTTTTTTTTTTTTTTTTGTGATCGATCCACTTTTATCCAATGACTTTTCCTTTTATAATGCTTACCTATGATTAATGTTATTTACCTATTTTTTAATAGAGTAAAATTTAAATTTATAATTTTATTAATTAAATTAATTTAAACAGTAAATGTTATTAATATTATACTATAAAGATCACTGGAACATATTGATGATTATGAGTATGCAACAAAGAAAAAAAATTTCGAGAGGGAGGTCCTACAACAAAGGTAAAATATGAGTACAGAAAAAAAAAATAAAATCTAAGAGATTTGCGAAACAATGAATTTTAGATCGAATATACTGCCACCAATTTTAACAGAAATGGGTTCAATAGGGTAAAATAATGAATCTCCTTCATAAATGAAGTCTCTTGTTATATTTTGCATAAGTACAATAAATTTATCATCAATGGCAGTTTATTCCTTTAACTTAAAAAAAAACTAACTAATTTTTCTGTTTCTGTGGCGTATTTATGCCATTTTTTCTGCATGCAAGTTAATTTATTTATATATTACTGATAAAGACATACAGTTTTTCATGAAAATCACATCATTTTGTGAATTAACTTACACACTTTTCATTAAAGATATAACTTTTCATACTTACACAATTTTGTAAAACGGTACCTTTCATGATAGTATTCTTTTTCCATTAATTTTGAAAACATATCTCACAAAAGTAAAGATAGAAATCAGATGAGTGTGAAGGCTGAGGTAAACTAAAAACTTCACTCAGATTTCTTGGAAACTAGGTTCTAAAGGAAGGCAATACAAGGAAGAGAAATGTGCAGTTCTATTTACTCACATACATTTTACAAACAAAGAAAAGTACAACGCACTGTAATTTTCACTGGTTACACATTAATCATATTTAACTTAAACCTTTATCTGCCAGTATCATTCCTCTTAATTGGCACCAGTAACTGCAGGGTGCTGTGACCTGTACTTGTACCTCTTTGAAACCAACAAATAGACAAAGAAGTTGATCAAACTCAATATGGAAAGTAACCAGTAGAACAAGTCAACATGGTTTCTGTTAATATTGTTCCCTGCTAACCAGCCTCCACTTGCAGTAATATTCTTGGTTGCTCTATTCACGATTTTCACCAATATGGAGCTCAGAAAATAGCCAAGGGCCATGGCGCACCACAGAAAGCATGTTGCTGTGGATTTAAGGCTTTTTGGTGCCTCTGAATAGAAAAACTCCAGAAGTCCCACGTAGGTAAACATGTCAGCTATGCTAAACAAAAAATACTGAAAAGAAAGCCAGAATATGCTCATTGGCAATGGCTGTAGCACTGGCAATGCATCAAGCATGTTGTTGTCTCTTGCAACTCCTTTCCTCTTCACCTCTACGATTGCTGCAACTGCCATGGAGAGGGATGAGAGGATTAGGCCAACTCCTATGCGCTGCAAGTGCGTAATCCCAGTGGAAATACCAGTGAATCTGCTTAGAAAAGGCACACAAATGCGGTCATATAAAGGGACAAAAGTTATTAAGAACACAACTGGGAAGATTGGTATGGATGCAGGTGGGATGTGAAAATGCTTGGCGATCCTGGTATTCATGGTGGAGCCTTGTTGAATAGAGAAGGTTTGGAGTTGTGCTAAGCAAAGGGTCATTATTATTGAGCAGCAGAATATATCGAGCATCCTCGAAATGATTTTGGCATTTTCTACTTGTGTCACTCTGCATAGTTTCCATGGATTTGGAGTCTTTTCATTCTCAGCTTCCACATCAGATATTCTTTGGATGGCTGCTTTGTCCAAGAACCTGTGCAAAGGAAATTTCATGTTTAAAACTACCTAGCTAATACATTGGATTATAGCAGCCAGAAGAAGCATCAACTATTAACAATATTATATATATACATTACATTGTATTACTAATTTTAGACACAAAGTAGGATAGAACCTGTAAATATCTGTATGAGGTTGAAACTCTAATTCTACTGCAGCTTCTTTATCCTTATCAATCTCATATAGTTCGTTAGGGTTCGCTGGAAGGGGAAGGTTTCTGTTGCGAATTGCAGCAACGTAGACCTGGAAAATAGTAGCCAAGAATTTGAAACAAACTTTACAAATATAACATAATCAATTCATGTGCATAGTCATTTCATGGTGCTTAGAATTGAAACATTAGAATAATATTTCGTATAAGCGTGATCAAACTTTACAAATATAGAACAAAACAAGAAGGTAATCACAAAAGGGTGTTCGATACATACCTGTGCGATCTCCATGATTCCGTTTGCTATACGTGCCACATGAATTCGGTACAGTGGCAACCCTAAGGCAAAGATTAGGGTGCCCAAAAAAATAGCAGCTGTGGAGATTCCAAAGCCCCAGACCCATCCATTATTGTTTTCTATATAGACATTAAGCGTTAAACTGACTGCACCACCAATGCAAAGTGCTAAGAAGAGAGAGTTGAAGAAGGAAGACATTTGCGTTGCTTCTTTGGGGTCTCTCTCATCGAACTGATCAGCACCATGTGAGGGGAGGGAAGCTTTGACACCTGCACTGCCAAAGGCCAACAAGTAGAGCCCTATGAAGAGAAAAGCTTGTAGCTTCCCACTAACCTTTTCACAAACTACGCCTTTCTCATACACGTTGCAAGGTGACTCTATGCTAGCCTTGTGTGCCTGTATTGTAAGCAATGCCAGTCCCTAAAACACAATTCACTTTATCAGTTTTACTCACTTATATTGAATGTCTGAAAAACAGTGTTAAGATAGTTTCTTGTTATTGTTTCTCTTCTCAAAAATCAAAATTATTAATTAAACTATATTAAAAAATTGTACTTAATTTTTCGTTCTTTTGTTCAATACAATATAATGGACAAGAAAAACTAAGATCAATCCATTTCAATTGCTTAAGGCAATTTTAACGAGCAACATATGAGATGTTAAAACCAATCTCATTATTTTTCACAGTTTCTCATCACCATATTGTTTTTTATATTTTAATTAATATATATGTATATTATATATTTATCTATCCGATTATTATATTTAAAATTAAAACTTATTTTACTAGTAAGATTTAGATTTTTTTATAATTTATAATTTATAATTTATTTTTAAAAAATAAGTTAAAATAACTTACTAGTCCTAGTATAGTATGAATCTAAAAGTTATAATTTTTCTAAAAAAAATCAAATCAAACCTATATACAAATTTAAAAAGGGATTCTTTTAAGGATAATGATACAATAAATTTATACAACCAGTTGATATTTGCTACTTCGTTTTTCTTCTTTTTTTCTTTTCTTATAATTATATAGAAGTTTATCATCATTATAATAACAATGTGGATTTCGAGTTTGTTTTGCCAAATCAGTATATGTGTCTTTTCTTTTACATACATATTTTACTTCTTTTTTTTTTTTTTTATCAGCGCCAACTATATGCACTGATAATCAGTCCAAGGTTTGTTATCCCCTTATGAAAAGTTATAATTTCACACTATTTATCTTTGGCTTAGTGACTAACAGTTTGTATTATCATGTAGTGAAAAGAAGGTAACATTGGACCTTACCAAAGACTCAAAGAATCCGGAAATAACAACTGATTTGTATCTGCCAATCCAAGTGTCAGCAAGAATGGCCACCACAATGGAGAGCATGTAACTAACACCCATGTAATCGGTGACCATGTTAGCTGCATCTGCTAGTTCATAATGCATGTTTTGATTGAAGTATGATACCAAGTTCACTGCTAGTGACAGAGTTGCCATGTTCTCCATACCAAATGCAACTGCACCCAATAACCCACATAACACTCGTCGCATCAATATATATGATCACCAAAATAACTTGTACATCTTCTTGTTCTTGTTTAGCACTCGTGCATAATTAATTAATCAACACCTTAATTAATATAGTTACATTTTCATGTTACTCTTTAGTAAGATGTCCATGAACTAGCTTACCAAGTATGAGCAATGAAACCTTCATCCCTCCATGTTTGTGTTTCAAAGCTTTTCTTCCTTTCCAATCAACTTTTCCATCAACCACCAGCTGATCTGCTCCCTCCCGCTGCATCCTCTCTACATTCCCATCAACAACTCGATTTTCCTGCTTGCAAATGAAGTGATGAGATGAATATGCAAGGGTCATGCATGTAATAATAGTAAACAAAGCAAAAATAGTACCATGGCTCTGATGAAAAATTTTGAATAGCCAATTCAAAAGAAATGGAAGTAGTGTATAGTAAAATACAGCAGGGAAAGACCATTCTCTTCCCTTATATATACATTCATGCTCCAACTGATTAAGCAATGTATGAGTAAAAGATAATTATGCACACTCCGAATGCCTCATGATTAATATAAGGTCACTATCATTCATTTGACACTCTGACCAGTTCTGCAAAATGCACTGTTTTTGGTTGATAGCGAAATTGAGCTGCATGGAATTCGCCGTCTCAAGAACAGGAAGATTCGAAGGTAGTTTTCAATTGGCATCAGCAAGATGCATAATGACGAGTACAAAATGGCTATATCATATAAAAAAAATTATTATTAATGGAACTACCTGTTACAAATCTTCACTCAAAACTTTCCAGAAAGTTATGATGGTAACAAGGTGAATCTCAACGGTAAAATCAGAAAAAATTAACAGAATCTACACTCTGCCTCAATCAAAATAGAACATTAAATAGACCCTCGAGATCAGAACGATTCTCGACATATTTTGATGATAGCTCTGATCATATTCTGATCACGGGTTTACAATTGTAGTTGATAAAGTTGCAGTTGAAAATAGATGTTTTCGATTACGTATGAAACCATCTTCATATGAATCGAACAGATGTTTTATCTAAAATCGTACCACCACCATGATTTTTGTCAGCAATTGTTGTTATATCCTATTTCTTTTTTTGTTTTTCATTATTTCCCTCAGTTAAACAATTTGCATACATGACATCTATCATCTATTGGCCAATCGGTCCAAATCAACAATATCATAACATAAATCAGCAATATATAACTAAACACAAAATAATATAATAAAATAAAATCTATAAAAAGTGTTGCACATGTAAAAAGAATTGTAAAGATTAAGAATTTTCGAACATAGAAATCAATTCATAATTAAAAGAAAAAATCAAGAGCAAGAAATCAACCTTGTTGAATGTTAAAAGGAGAAGTGGTAGTAATTGGTAGTAGCAGCAATGATAAGGTTAAAAGGGAATAAGAAACAATGATTATGTAAACCCGTTACAACAAAAATTAAAATTATTGATGAAACAAATTCACCAAAAATACTTAAAATATTTTGTATTTATCGACGGATTTTTGATAAAAATAAAATTCGTCAATAAATTAGTTGTAAGTAAATCTACCAATAGATATTTTTTGAGTCCGTCGATAATATCCGTAATTAGCGAAGGATTAAATCCGTCAATAAATATACCGATAATAATATTTTACTAATAGACAAAACTCTGTTGATAAAATTTCGTGTTGTTAGTAATTTAATTTTTTCTTGTAATGACAAAAAAAAACAATAATTATGAAAAAAGAAATTTATTCAAAATACTATATAAAAATTATTGTTTCTAAAGTGTCGTCATATCCACTCTTTTAACAATCATTCTTAACAAATAATTGAATGAAGACATTTTTTTAAAGTAACTCACATCATAAATGTGATGATATTTTAAAAATAATTATCATTATATTAAGTCTAAAAAATATTATTAGTAGGTCATCAACATCATTAAAGAAAAGTCATCACCCAAATGGTTTGTCAATTCATTATTTAGAGTAATGAATAAATCTCTTTTTCATTACATCACATGTACATATAATAAATACTTAGAACACTATGAAAACATTAAATCCGGTACTCATTAAAATTTACAATTAAATCATATAATACATAGTCAGTGTCCTATATGTTATAGAAATCCAAAACGTCATCAATAACTATGAGAAGGACCATTTTAAAATATATATATATATATATATATATATATATATATATATATATATATATATATATATATATATATATATATATAACAATCAAAGAAAAAAATGTAGAAAACAAAAATTAAATTTAACTATATTTATAAATATTAAAAATAAGTTTTATCAAAACAATTCATCACATATTTTTTAACTGTGGCCAACTCTTATGACGAACTTGAATACAGAATTATAGTTTAGAGAATAAAATAAGTAATTTTAGTTATTAATGAAAAATGAACAGGTTATATTACTTATGTATGCATAATAAATCATACATATTATTATATTATTTGTCAATCTTCTTATCAATAATTGTGATTATAATTACTTTCTATTTACTCGCTTTAGCCATAGAACAGAGTAATTTCAACTGTTTAGCAAACATTCTCTGAATCACTCAAAAGATCATGGATGCATGTCATGCAAAAGTTCCATAAAATATTAGAATTTGAAACCTTCTACATAGATATGTAGTTTGTGCATGTAATAAAGCAACTCTCAGCAAGAAAAAGACTTGGAAAACCATCCAAGAGTTTCCGAACATTTGGGTGTTTCTATTTAACTCTTTCCCAATTTTCTTGAACAACTCCAAGGCACTATTTGAATAGTTGGCACACACTCAAGGTTAAAATATAGAATACTGACACTTCTTCTTTGGAGATTTTTATTAAAAAATAAACATTTAGCAGAAAATAATATTGTTTAGTAACACTGACTGAGCAATAAATATATTAACTTAGAAACTCGGTGTACCATGAGTGTCACAAAGCTAAGAGTTTTTGTTCTTGCATTTTACATAAAATGTAAAAGAGTGCCAACAGATATAGACATATCATGGGGTTCACATCATACAATGTATATAAAGTTCAATGATGGTGATGAAAATTAAATTTCAATAATTTTGTTGATTATTTTTTTGAGGTAGGGTAGCAACTTGAAGCCATGGTGTTTGAAGCAATTACAAACTCAACCAGCTAGCTAGCCGGCTAATTAACTGTATTACTATCAAGATGAGTTCACTTTACAACTGTTATGTGATTCATTTGCTACCCCTGTTATTTAATCCTCAATGGCAATTGGATATAATAACCGAACAATTTTTTTTCATGCTATAAGAAAAAAATAAATAAAAATACTTTTTTATAAGTTAAAAGATGTTTATGTATGAGTTAAAAGAAGAATAATAAATTAATTTCTATAAAATAACTAATTTTTATTTTATAGAAAAACTAATTTTATTTTTCTCTCTCCTAGAATTTTTTATGGTTTTACTTTTGAATAAACTCTTAAATTACTACCTGCAATTTTCCTTTGACTGTGTTTTTCTTTCATGTTATCAATGTAACAAAAAATTATATTATCAATCAATTAACAATTTTATCGCACAAAAACAATTTATAATCAAATGGGAGTATATTTAAATTATTCTTTTCTACAGATGGATGAAAATATTAGTAATATTTTTTTAGCATGGTATGATTATTCGTAAATTTAAATAAACCTATTATTGAAAAGAAATTAAAGAGAATAATAGTGGTTTTGTCATTAATAATATCTTTTTTTATATTAAATAAGAATAAATTAAGATTATAGTAACCTCAAAATGAAAGTTATCAATGAAAGAATTTTTATTTTGGAATAGCGAATAAGATTTAGAGTTTGAAATTTAAATAAAATCAACACTAAAAGCAAAAATTATATATAGGAAGTAAAATAAAATGAAAAAGAAGTCATATTATTTATTAAATGAAAAATATAGTAACTCTTAAAACAGCTCTTTTTCAAGCATGAAAAATTAGAGTTTATAATATAGGAATAGATAAAACTTGAACTAATGATATAATCTTTCGTTATATCTTTAATACTACTGAGTTTTAAAAAAATGTTTTCTCTATTTTTATTTTGCTTTCAGGATGTAATATATATATATATATATATATATATATATATATATATATATATATATATATATATATATATATATATATATATATATATTCTTATACGAAGTAATTATAAACTTAATCGATTTTTTTACTCGTGATTAAGTTGATTATGAGATTTTGTATTCATTAAAATGAAGTTATGAAAACTTGAAAATGGATGGGTAAAGTCCCATGCATACTGCATATATGTTTAAATCAGAAAATAGCCACTTTTTTATATTTGTCATACTGCTCATCATATATTCTATAATTAGATCCAAATGCATCTAATAATTGTATTTAGATAACTAAAATATAATGATGTCTAATTAAAGAAAAATGGTTTTATTTCGGATTGAATTAAAAAAAAAATGGAGCTGAACCAATTTCTGGACCAACGTGGGATCACCAAATAGAATGTGTTCATCGAAAAACTAACGGTGTTTCTTCCTGTATTTCCTAAAATATTTAAGTACCTTCCATTTATTTTGGTAAAATTTCTTAGACTCCTTATATTTATTTTATAATGAACTTTTTGGAATGTAAAAACAAGATTATACTGAAATTATCAATGTATAAGATTTACTATTGTAAATTAAGGGTGTAAAAAAACATATACTGAAATAATGTAATGCAGAATATAAGAAATGGCAACAGAAGTTCATGATGTTTCGTAATCAGCAGTCTTTATAATTTCTTTTGCATGTTCTAGTTTTTATTTATTTTTTAAAATCTATTTAGTCTAAGTTGGTTTTCCTTTTTTTTTCTTCTAAACCCTGAAACTAAAGAAATAAAGAAGAGTGGTTGTAGTTAATGGGAGGACACAGCACCAACCTTACCCTGATCTTGGATTGAACTTCCTCCTAGTTTCATAAGATTTATCACTAATGCAACCAATAATTTTCTTCTTTTATGTGAAGCTTTTTCCCCTTTTCTTTCTTCATGTCTGCTAGTCAACAAAATAATCAAAGTCCTCAGGCGGAAAAGGTACAATACATGAGAAGAAAAGGTCAACATCTGTCAACAATATCACTATGTACAATAAATAAACAAAATTGAATTCAAAGTATATCAACTAAGCTGCTGAGTAATAAATAAATCTACTTAAAAAGCAATTCAAAAGATTTTCTGTGCAAAAGAATGCTAGACTACAGTTTCTGCTGGAAAGGAGGGGAAAATAACAAAACAATAAAAGAAGAAAAAACCAATCAGTAGTTAAGCAAAGAGTACTTTATCCTCAGTACAATTTTCCCTTTTTCCACTCCAAGCTTAGCCCCTGTGACTAACCAATGGCCAGGAATATCTTGAGGCCCCTTAAACATTTCTGTGGTGTCCACAATTTTTGCCAGTTTTCCAATGTGGGTTGAACTATCCTCTTTTTTCTCATCAGAGCCTTTCTTTGTCAATGATGATGAAGAATCAGGTCTCTGTGCAGCAGCAGGAGTGGAGGGGTTATGATCCCAAACCGACCGTCTTATTGTACAACCTGGTACTTTGGAGAAAAGGAGCTTGAGGTGTAACACATTTTTGGCTCCAAAGTCCCACACACCAAGCTGAGCTCCAGTGACAATGTGAACACCAGAGAGGTCTCCAATACTAGTTTCAGTATACTCAATTGGTGCAGTACTTACATGGGAGAAGTTCTTCCATTTTATCGGTTCAAACCAACGGCTGTCTTGTTCTTCAGGACCTTGCCACTTGGGAGCACCTATGGCCACGTGAGCATCCCAGTGAGGTAGAAGATTTTTTGGGAGGGAGACAAAATGTTGCAGATGAATTGCAAGTCGATTTTGTTTGTTGCCTTCTAGACCAAGTCTCAGTCCAGTCACAGGCTTGCGTCCAACTGTTACCTGCATATCAAGAATGTTAACTCCATCACTTTATCTTGTTTATAGATTAGTATCTATCAATATTTAGAACTGTTTGTTGCATTATTAAATAACATTAATTGTGAAAAACTATTGTTACTATTAAACATAGCATAGGATCAACTAAGAGGTCCTCACTCTCATCTTCTCCAGTTACCCCCATTAGGTTGAGACTTGTTTGCTGATCAGAAATATAGCAGTTTTTATCCACAAAGAATAATTCACTCTCGAGATCAAAGGGAAAGATGGATCATTACTTGGAGGCAGTTACACAGTTTCAACACTTGATTTTCCATATATATGTCCAGTTTTAAGTATCTATACATCACAACTAGTCTAGGTTATTTACTTATTTTCCCATTAGAAAGATACATGTTTTATTCTTCAAAAATCATGACTCCCACTGTCCCAGTATGACCGTAGAAGGCACTCTCATATGCTAAAATAAGCTCTACAGAAGCTCTTCCATACGCCCTCTAATTCTATGTAATTTGGCTGAGTTCAATCAAGCTTAGTTAACATTACCTGATCTGAACTAACAAAAAGTTTTGGTCCCATCAAACTGAACTGGAGGGATGGACAGACAGGTTCCTTTCTTTGTAGATTGCTCTGCTCAGGCGCCCAAACTCGAGCTATCTGGAAATCCAAGAAATACTGTAGATCTTCGATGGGTGGTTTGTCTGGTGGATATAGCAGACAGGTGAATTATCTACACTAAATGAAACAGCAAAAACATGCAGCTATATTTTTTCCGTATTATTTATCAAACTTGTCTTGAAATCATCATGTTAGACGTGAATGTCCTTAGATAAGTATAGTTTTAGCTAGTCTTTTGATTCACTGAATCCAAAAATAGTTACTACAAAATTCTAACAACGCAAGGGGAAACCTCGTATGTATATATGCACGTATAAAAGTAAACATATATAGTAAAATGACAATTTTCGAATTTCCACAAACTTATTGGGGACTACATCATATACACAGGCAAGAGGAAAATCATCAAAATGTTGTTTTCGTGAAAGCTATGTCCATCATCTTAATATCATTAACTCTCCATCATGATCTGGTACTCAATTTAAGCAATGAATAGTTTAAAAAAGACTAATTTGAATGAATTTAATAAACATCAGTCAGACCACCGGGGGCTCCGCATCTAAAATGTTAAAGTCATCAAATTATGCACAAGTTGCTTTTTTTCTTTTATAAATTTACTTATTTACTATTTTAAACTTTTCTGTTTTGGTTGAGGTTTAGAAGAAGACTAGTAATTTCTCCAATGAACAAAGTGGATCAAACTGAAGATAGCTGATCAAAAGTAGCAGAGGATGAAATAAGAAAACATTGGGAGACCAATAAACCATTAACAATACCCTGTTTAAATAGCTTTACTGAAAAATTGGATTTTCATGCCCAAAGGCATTAATCGATTCTAATAACCTCACTTGGAGGCGTAAGATTTGTTGTTATTTGGTGAATTTTCTAGAGCATTTATTTTACTTATTAGACAAATAAACGTTTATTGGAAAAAAGTAGTTAATGATTGAGGCATTAAAGTAAACTTAGACAAACTAACAAGCCCCCTGAATGTTTGATTTTAAGGCATTTAAGTAAATCTAGATATGTTTTAACAAAGTTTATGAATTTACAGATTGTATATAAGTGACAGTGTGCATACCCTTGAATACTTATTATAACCAATTAATAAAGTTAACACCAGTCTTAATATTTAATATCTGGACTAGAACTTACATTCAAGATATAAATCAATGGCACGGGTCAAATGGTTAACACCAGGTACTCCTTCAAGAAGAGAAACAATGGGAGTAAATGTCATGTTAATGATATCTGGTGCCAGTTTTACAGTCTCCACCCACTTAGAATGATTTTGCTCAAGATCGTTCCCACCTCTCCTCCTAAAAATGACAGTGACATCCTGCAGCAAGAAATCAGTGACCAAAAGACAAATGATGCAACAAATATGCCAGAACCTAATTTGCATAAAGAAGAGGAAATTGAATACATAATTACAGGTAGAAAAATATTGTGTGCTTGGTGACAAATAACAGGAAAAGGCATTTCTTATACAAACCTTCTCCTTGTATTTTAAAGGACCAGGACCAGACATATTTTTTCCATCATGAAACCTATCATCTCCAATGTCCTTTACATAGTTCTCAATATCTGAGGCAGACAAACTAGATGATTGGTGCTGCCTGACGTATATGACATCCCTCCCACCAATTGTTGCTGATGTAACAATATGGGTACCATAATTCTCAATAAAACTGAGAAGAAAGGAAGAAATTTTGTATTAGTACTTGTCCCTGTACATCAAATCTAACATAAAAATATACAAGTCAAATTACAAAAATGGCTTGTACTGTTATTGTACCACAACTAGGTAAACTTCTGTGCTACTACATAAAATTTGGGCAGGCAACGACAAATGCATTAGTAATCATTTCCAAATCAAGTTTTAGAATTTAGAATTACTAAAGTAAGTTGGAAAGAAAATCTAATCAAAACCAAGCCTTAGAGCTCAGGACTGGAAAGAGCTAACACAAGATAGCAGCACTATTGTGCACTACTAATAACTATGTCAAAATGTATTTTTGTTTTCTCTTAAGTGCAAGAAGTGAAATCTGGCATAAGTGTATTTGGTAGTATGTGTGTGTGTGAACAAAATCCACTTAAAAAATTATCAGTATTTAAAAATACCAAACAAAAATAATTCTAAGTGCTCAAAAATACCAAATCAAAACCATGTTCTAAAATAAATTACCAACTGAATAAAAATTATTTGCCGCAGACAATAAATATGGTTACCTAGCCAAGGATGCTGGATCCCAAGAATGAGGAACAGAACGCTTAATTTCTTCATTCAACACTAAATTTGGATTGGTGAGTTTAACTTCAAACAGCCGAATGAAATACCCAACCATGGCAAGGGATTTGGTGGCTGCAGCATCGACAATGCAGGAGCCAGTAAAATTGAACATTGAATTGAAGCTTCCAAGAGGAAATTTTTCTGTCAGGCCTGACTTCTCGTTGAAACATTTTGCCATCTGGAAAACCAATCATCAAATACGGTAAAGAAAAAGATGGTCAGATTTTGTTGAAGCAAAGCACAAAGTTTATGATATGCAAGTATAACATAGTCTGTGAAATATCTAGGCTCTTAAACCAACTAGATAGCTATAGGATTGTTCATCTATCTTATCTCGGATGAGATCTTTCACAAGTTGCAAAACAAAAGAAAATTGAAAAGATGGAATTCCTTATATCCCATATGTTTTAAGACAACTCAAATAAAGCATATTGTACTTGTACAGTGATTCTTCCCACCCAAAATGTTTTATGACAGTCCAAACTACAGCTAACCTGCAGCTTACGGTCAACATGAGACACTAGCCATTACACAACACAACCACAAGAATCTTATCAACGTAATATATTCCAAGAATCATCAATTCCAAAGCAAAATAAGATCAGCACTGGACTAGGCTGCTCAAAGGAATTCTCAAATTACGAACTACAGTTCATTTAATGTTGTAAACCCATAATTTTGAGTGAGGTTAAATCTGCAATATGGCTTAAAGAAGCTGTCTTAAAACAGCTTCTACTAGTAGAGTACAAAATCCCAATTTCCAACTTGTCAACTACAATATGATTGCCATATTTTGGAAGAACTTGCTACATCATCTTCAGCTAATTGAGCATTTAAAAATGAATTCAACTTTTTCATCCACCAAAAAGAATTGCATTTTATCCTTAGAATAATCTCAGGACATGCTAGTTTGAAAAATTAGAGCCACTAAGAGGAGCACATGACAAGGTTGTAAGATAAAATGTGCCTTGCTGGTGATTAGAAAGCATACAACTGTATATAAAATGCATCCAAAACTTGAGTTAAATGGGTCATTTTTCTCAAGTAACGAAATATGCCTTATCCTTTTAAAGTGCAAATTTTAGCCAACTCCCTGACAAGATTTCCACAACGTTGCCCTAGATCACAAATTAATCCCTGGCACCACTTAATATAAGCAGTTTATATAACTAACTGGCCCATGATTTGCCAAAAAGAAAACACCACTCAGAAGAGAACATAAAATAGTTTATTTAATCACCACAATCCCTATCTCGTGAAACTAGGAACACTAACAGCACTGTCATTGCTGACCAAAAATAGAAACTAACAGCACTGTCATTGCCAGTTTCCCCACCAAACATACTCTCCCAAAAGCAGACAATAAAATTAACAAAAAAAAAAAAAAGAAAAAGAACTGCATAATCAAAATCTAGCAAGCAAGAGAAGATGCAAAAAGAAATCACCTCATGGAAGGTGCAGACAGGGATCTTCTCCATAGAACTCTGCCCAGGGGAGCAGCAAATGTCAGAGGAGACATTTGGAAGAACAAGAGCACGAGAGAGAACAAGATCGGTGGCATGCTCCTCATCAAGATAGACGAGTCTGGAGCCAGGTGCCCCTTTGCAGTAGAGAAGGCGGAAATCAGAGGTGACATCAAAGCCACGACCCAGAGCTTGGATTGAGTTGCAAAGGGTAGAAGTGAGAGAATCTGAGGTTGTTGGTGTTGGGTTTTCCATTGAAATGTGTGGGTGGGTGGGTGAGATGAACAGAAGAAAGAACAGGAAATGGGTTGTGTTGATTGGTTCTGAGTTACACTTTTATGTGTCCAACAACAACAACAACATGGAACCTGAAGTTCTTGGTTTTTTGGGTAGACTAGATTAAGATTAGATTGTGTTGCTTTTGTTCTGCCTGCTTCTTCTCCTGTTCTTCTAAAGAGACGTGCGTTTGACTTTAATCACAATCATCTCTCAAAAACGCGTCTTTTTTTATTGCAACCTCTTCAGGAGTTGACTGCAAATTTCTTAACTTTTGAATTTTGCCTGGCCCATCAACTCTCAATAGTCGCTGCAATTGCTTTTGGCACGCTCCATAATTGCTTCGTATACCTCCCCCCATGTTTTTAAAATCTTTTATACCATGGATATTTCACCTCTGCATGCGTGAGGTTCTTCCCACTTTGTTGAATCATAATAAGACGTGGTGTTTGATACTCCTAATTCTGTTCTTAAGCTTTGGCATTAGTAGAGTAATGAATTGCATGTTTTTATGATCATGTGCATATATTCACATGATCAACGTCGAATTTCCTGTGTCATAGATTAGTCTTTCATCACATCTTTCAAGTTATCCTTCTGGTGTTATCTTCTAAAAATCAAAATTTACAGTTTGTTATGTTTTGTGATTTTTAAAAGCCAAAGTAATGTCTGAGGGTTGAGAGGTGTTTACTGAAAACATCTCTGGTGTGAGGTGGACAAACCTTGGTACACCTTAGTATAGGTTTTATATTAAAATAAATATTTAATTAAAACTAAAATATTAAAATAATAAATAAAATAATTTAAAATTTTGATAATTTGTTTTAATATATTTGTATTGTACACTATAAATTTTTATTCATTAAAATTTTATAATAATTTTGAGTTTTATTTTAATTTTAATTTATATTTTCGAAAAATTATTTTTGACATTGAATATATTTTATAAATCTATTAATATAAAGTTATATTTATTTTATTATATTAATCGCATTTATTATAAGTTTCCACTCTCATTATCTTTTCCTCATTTCAAATAATTTCATTTTCTATTTTTCTTCTCTTCTTTATTTCCATTTCTACTGTTTAAAAAATATTGTAAAGTTATTTAGAAAAGTTTAAATGTACCTAAGATAGTTATATGATGATGAATTTGTCGAGGGTGTTGCATATTAGAGAAAAAAATAATTAAGGAAGGATACATAGGTTTTATAGCGTTAATTTTAAAGAATATAAGATGGTTGTTGTTGTTATTATTTTTAAAGGTGAAATTTTTTTGATTGGGATAACTAATAACAACATTTGGATATTTAAAATATATTTTTTATAATTTGATTAAGTATGTTAGATACATGTACTTGAATCACACTTAAATCACTTACAACAATTAGATGTTGCAATTAGATAAAGATGTTTAGGAACTTTTGTGAGGTGATCCAAATAATAGAAGTTATTCTATTACCGCTAGTGGATATTTCTTGAATCAACCATCTTTTAGGTTTAATGTATAGCTATATTTATTTATCATTTATTGTTCAATGTAATTATATTGCTTTAATTAACGTGTGTGAAGACGTATAGTCTCTTTGCTTTAATTACACACTTTCTGTAAGTAAATAAAAGTCCTTATAATGATTATTTTTTATCCAATAAGAAACGTGACTCTTCAAACTTTAAAAGCAAAAAAAAAAGTAACTCTTTTAAAATTCGTTTGATAGATTTGAATTCTGTTCAGCAAGGATGAATGATTCTCTTTTAATAATTACAAAACCTTCTCGTCTCCACTTTTTGTCTCACTTATATTTCATTAAAATTAGTGCAAAATCTATTCCACATTTATTCTAATTTGTCATTTTTTAACTTTTTCTTTTGTAATTCCTGCCTTTTTAGCTGGAATTCTCATTTACTTTTTCTTCTTGGTAAATGACGGTCTTTAAACGTGGTCCATGTTAATTTAGTTTTAAATCAAAGAAATATTTATTTTAGTATTTCAGTTTTTAAAGAAATAAAAAATCTTACAATTATATCATATTAAAATTTTATAAATTACTTTATCATATATATATGATATTATAAATCAATTTAATTTTCTTATACATATAAGACTGAATAAGATTTTTTACCTTTTTAAATACTAAAATAACCATTTACCCCTATTTCATTTGGTATTTTGGGTCATTGATTATTTCTTATCATCTTCTTATTGCAGTAGCAAATTTCTCTCTCATTGAGGAAACTAGTTATTCTTACTTCTCTCTCCTATAATTTGATCACTTTTTTACCATAATAATTATTTCCTTAAAATTTTCAATTAATGGGGTTAATTAAATAAAGAAAATTATTCTACTGTTCATGACTGAGAGTTACTCGATCAACATTATGTACAGGTCAAGTTGTACTCAGATCAAGATATTTACCAAATCTTTGTCAGAGACTTCAAAAGATAATTAAAAATTATTTATAATTAACATTACTTAAACATCCCAAATCAATTTCTTTTATTAGAATTATTTTTAAAAATAGTAAAAGTTTGGATCTATGAATAATATTCTCACTTATCTATACAAATAACGTAACATTACTTATTAAAAAGTATGTTTTCAAATTAATACTTGAATAATCCGAATAGTTTATAATAACTTAAGTATAAAAGAAGCTTTTACAGGTATTAGAGAACACCAAGAACACCTATATTTTAGGAAGCAAGGTATTAGAGAAGAAGCTTTAATTATTCGATCATTTACTTTTAATTATTTTTGTCATGAATCTTTGTACATTTGATCATATTTGATGTTTTGTTTTGTATATAAGAAGTTATTTTTCTGGGTTTTAGATTTTTAAACATTATAGATAGTTAATGTATCAACATTTTTTGAAGAGATAAAATTTGTTTAGAATTTAACTATCATTTCTACCAAATAATTTACAGTAGATAAAAGAATGACAAAAATGAATCATTACAAAATATAATAAAATAATTAAAAATTAACATGTAATTAGTTATAACGTAATTACTTAATGATAATAAAAACTTAAAAAATATAACTAGTCGAATTTTTAATAAGAAACTACTTTTTTTTAAGAAAAAGTTAAAAAATATTCAACCCTATTCATTCATCTATATTTTCTTTCTTCTCATTTTCACCTTGTCCTTTTTCTTTAAATTTTTTTCTTTATGATCTCGATCTCCTCGTTCCTCATTTTTCTCTCTTTTTTCTTTGATGTTTCTTTAGAAAAAACTATTTTTGTACAACCCACATTCTATATTACACTCATTTAATAACTCTAAATAAGAATAAAATATAAATTAAATTATTTAATTAAAATATTAATAAAAAATTAATAAAAGTGATTATGAAATGGTAGTATAACATTTTGACAATTTTAAAAAAACTACACCCACCTTACAATTAATTTTACATATTAAAATTTTAAATCAAAAAGTAAAGTAAATATGATTAAAATATTATATTTTTAATTATTAAGATGTGAAAGTATCACCAACCAAATTTTAAAAGCCTCAATTATTACATCTCTATTTCTTTGGTCTATATAACGGGTAGAAGATTGAGAAGTGTGTACATATTCATTATTCTCCACACTTATATAGCACAATTAATTTTTTTTTCTTCCCGGACAACAAAAGTAAAAACTTCACACATGAGGGTAATAATTAATACAACTTTACAGCTTCCTCTGATGAACTAGAAAAGCACGAAAAGACATTTTAATCATCGATACCCTCTAGAACATCTCCAATATAATTTCTTTCAAAACCCTTTTGTAATAAAATATAAATTTAATATGAATTGCATAGATATTTTAAAATGAAAAAAAAAAATTACCTAAACCACTTGCTTCAATTTTTTTTTAAATCATGTATAAAATCACACTAAAAAATAATATTTTATAAGTATTTTTTTTAAGAAACTCCCTTTTCACGTACAAATTTCACTATTCATGCAATTACTCCCATGCATTCAGCAGGAACCTTTCAATTACCTAGACTTGGAAGACCCAGAGACTCAAACTTGGAAGACCCAGAGACTCAACTGTCACTCCAATTCCCTGGAAAAGTTAAATTCAGACGTGCTTTTAAGAAACCAAAATGTCCTTTCGTTTCATTTTCCTCCAAGTTTCCTATTAATACGCACTTCAGCTTAAGCTTTTCTCACACTCATCACAACCATAAGCAAACCAAACTATCACAGTCTTTTGCACTTTCTTGACTTTATTGCATCAAATTATGGCTGGAGAAAGGAAGACAAAGACAGTCACTAAAGTCACTAAGACTGCTGCTGCTGCTATTCAAAGTGATAATAATGAATCACTTGCTTTAGTCCATGAAGAACAACCACAGGCTCTTGCTATTGTTGCACCAATTGTGTCCTCTTACAATGAGAGAATACGTCCAGTTCTAGATGCTGTGGAAAATCTAAGGCGTCTCAACATTGCAAAGGAGGGAATTCAGCTTCCTTCCATTGTTGTTGTGGGAGATCAATCATCTGGCAAGTCCAGTGTTCTTGAATCTTTGGCCGGTATCAGCTTGCCACGTGGCCAAGGGATTTGTACTAGGGTACCCTTGGTCATGAGGCTCCAAAACCACTCTCTCGCTAGTCCAGAGCTTGTGTTGGAGTACAATGGCAAAACCGTCATCACTGATGAAGCAAACGTCTCTTATGCCATCAATATTGCAACAGAAGAGCTTGCTGGAAACGGCAAAGGGATTTCAAATAACCCCTTGACTTTAGTGGTGAAGAAGAATGGTGTTCCAGATCTCACGATGGTTGATCTTCCTGGTATAACTAGGGTTCCTGTTCATGGCCAACCTGAGAATATTTATGACCAGATCAAGGACATTATCATGGAGTACATAACCCCAGAAGAAAGTATCATCTTGAATGTTCTTTCTGCCAGTGTTGATTTCACTACTTGTGAGTCCATTAGGATGTCTCAGAGTGTTGACAAAACTGGGCTGAGAACATTGGCTGTGGTCACAAAGGCTGATAAGTCTCCCGAGGGATTGTTAGAGAAGGTGACTGCCGATGATGTCAACATTGGTTTGGGTTATGTTTGTGTCAGAAACCGAATCGGTGACGAGTCTTACGAGGAGGCACGAATTGAAGAAGAGAGGCTTTTTGATAGCCATTCACTGCTGTCCAAAATAGACAAGTCTATTGTTGGTATTCCAGTTTTGGCTCAAAAACTGGTTCAAGTTCAGGCCATGATCATTTCCAAAACTCTGCCTGAGATAGTAAAGAAGATCAATGAGAAGCTAGCAAATAATTTGTCGGAGTTGGATAAATTGCCAGCAAACTTGTCTTCGGTGGCTGATGCCATGACTGCATTCATGCATATTATTGGACTGACCAAGGAATCTCTCAGAAAAATTCTTCTCAGAGGAGAGTTCGATGAGTACCCCGAAGAAAAAAACATGCATTGCACTGCTCGGTTGGTGGAGATGCTAGATTCTTACTCAGTTGATCTTTATGGTTGTGCTGAAAGTGACGATACGAAAGACTTTCTTTTGGATGAGATAAGGGTGCTGGAAGAAGCGAAGTGTATTGGACTTCCGAATTTCATGCCTCGCGTTTCTTTCCTTGCTCTTCTGCAGACTAAAGTCCGTGGTATAAGAAATATGCCTATAGGCTTTGTTGAAAATGTGTGGAACTATCTTGAAGGTGTGCTGATTTCTTGTATCACTCGTCATTGTGAGAACTACTATCAACTTTTGACGTCTACCAAGCGTGCAGCGAAAGTTCTAATAGAAAAGAAGAAGCAACTTTCAATTAAACATGTTTTAGAAGCGATTGATATGGAAATGTATACGGATTACACGTGTAATCCTGAGTTTTCAAAGGAATACAATAGGCTGATATCTTTGCAAGAAGCATTTGTAAAAGAAGTTTTTGGTGAGCAGAATCCTTCACATGTTACTTTAGAAGGTGTTGGAAGAATTGATGTTAATCATCTGAGACTATACCCAACTGTTATTAATCAAGCATTTGACTTGAAAGTGAGGATGGTTTCGTATTGGAAAATTGTGCAGAAGAGGCTTATTGACACCATGGCATTGCATCTTATGCTAAGTATTCAAAATCTTGTTAACAGGGATTTGGAGAAAGAGATTGTGCATGATCTGTTGTCACCAACTGGTGGTGGGATTGAAAGGCTGTTGGAGGAGTCGCCTTCTATCTCTGGAAAGCGTGAAAAGCTTAAGAGAAGTGTTAGAGTGCTGAGAGAGAGCAGGGATACAGTTGGAAACATCATAGACAGCATTGGAAGCTACAGTGACTTTTGAAAGTGTTTTCAGTCTGAAGGTTTTAGTTGTCTTGTTTTGCAGTCTTATGTGGTCTCTTTTCTTTTTGTTATTTCGTTCTGCCGAGTTATGTTTCAGATTTGTTTGTGTCATCTCTTATCATATTACTCATAATATTAGTTGCAGTTCCTATATTTATCCCAAAACTAAAAGTACCGGTAGAATAGTAACATTTTTAACTTTGAGAATTTTTCTTGGCAATGGTTTTAGGGTTTTACATAGAGCAAAATCTTTGAAATTTACTTATTAGTTTTGAATCGGCTCAACAATCTTTACAAATTAATCGGAAGAAACATCAAATTTTCCTTTCAAAATGAGTATATGAAATTAAATTAAGAGGGTGACTTACAGAAATTAAAATTAAATAAAGCACTCGGAATGTGATTTACATAAATTAAAATTAAGTTTTGACTTACAATTTCTTAACCAGCCATAGTTTAATTTGTTAATGGTATAGACATTTTTCTAATACCATGTCGATTAAGAATTTAAGCAAATATAAAAAAAAACAAAACAGATTGTGCAAGTAAAAATTCACGCAAGAACATCAAACCAAATCTAAAAGTAACACTTACATGAATGAAGAACGAGTTAGAATTTACCAATCATGCTTAGTAGATTTTCATGAGCCTCTCTGAATATGATTGTCACTTGAAAATTAGTTGAAATCAAATGTTTAGAAACATACAATAATTTCTCGAAATGAAATACCTAGAAAACAAAATTAAAAATAGTAAAAGTACATAGGTTAAGTTACTCCATTGGTCCTTTAATTATTTGAGAATTATTTAGCAAGTTGCTCAACTAAAAGAAGTTTTCAATTAGGTCTCTAAACTAAGCAAAAAAAATGTCTTTGGATTGGTTTATAAAAACTTAAAACAGTACAAAATGATAATTTATGGTGGTTTTAAAAATGCTAAGAAGTCAATGAAAAAAAATCATTTTCTTTTAGAGACTTAAACCTGAAATTTTTAAACAGTTCAAGGACTAATCGAGTAATTTAATCTAAAAATTATATCCATGAGCAGTTAGAATGGGTCTAGATATGATAGAAAATTACCATGTCCTAAAATAGTGATCATTAAGATTGGTTTTCCTAAAAGATTAAGAATCTATGCTCTAAGGGTATCTGATGTTGCATTATTCTCAGCAACAAAGAAGTCATGAATCAACACCAAATCATTTACCAAATATTTAAGTTAAGTGTAAGGACTCATGTTGAATTGTCTAATTGGCTTGAACTTAAACTGTGATTTTCCCTTGTTGATAGATATCCCTCATGGATTTAAACCTTAAATCTTCACTAAAGTCACTTGGCTGTGGGATAGCATCTGGAATGCTTGCTCTTCCTTCGAGCATGTTTACAACCTCAGACATTGTAGGCCTAAGTGAAGGTGATACATCTGTGCACAGAAGAGCTACTTTCATCAAAATTATTGCTTCATTTGGTTTTACCTCTGATCCCAACCTTTCATCCACCAGTTCTATTAAGTTTTCAGTGCGCTGTAGATGACATGCCTGTAATGGGAATTCTATTACCTCTCTTTTACATGGTGAAAGTACAGATATTTGCATTGGATAACTACCAAGAAAAGGGATTCATAATAATGCAAAACATGGATAAGGGATTGAAGCAAGAGTTGGGTACCTTGTCTAGAAGGCAAACATGATTATCACTAGGAATGTAATTCTGATTGCTCTTCCCACTAACAACTTCCAAGACCACAACCCCATAACTGTAAACATCAGCCTTGTAAGACAAGTGACCCCATAATGCATATTCCGGTGCCATGTACCCTCTGCAAAACAAAGTCAACAGATTCCAATTCATGATCAAGAAAACCTTTTTTGAGTTGTATTATCAAAGGAGAGATAACTGACATTGTCCCAGCTATCCGGGTGGTGATATGGCTTTTCTCTTCTTCATCAAGCCTAGCCAACCCAAAGTCAGATATTTTGGGGTTTAAATTCCCATCCAGTAACACATTAGTAGCCTTGATGTCTCGATGAACAATCTTGAGTCTTGATTCTTCATGAAGAAATGCAAGACCTTTTGCTATGCCAATACAGATCCTAAGCCTTGTTGGCCAATCAAGTTTAAGTTGGACTTTTGAGCCTATGCAAAAAGAAGTTTAACAACATGAATCATGATCACAAATTTCCATGTCCTTGCTTCTAAAGAGATAGAAGTGGGAAAAATGAAAAGTACTAAGAGGGTGAAAATCCTAGCATAGGGTAATAACTGAATTAATTTGTCTAAACAAAAGGAGGAAGAAAGAACAACTAGAAATAGCATTCATCCACAAAAAAGGAAAAGGATAAATTTCCATAAAGACAAACTTCCTCTAGTTAATCAGATCTACTTGGAATCTTATCCAACAGAACATTTAATAAATGACAAGGCAGAAGACAAAAAAAAACATTAGTTTACACTTCTGGGTAGAAACTCACTGAATAAAGCATGCGCCAGGCTATTATTTTCCATGTACTCATACACCAACATTAATTGACCCCCTTCAATGCAACATCCATGAAGTTTCACAAGATTAGGGTGCTGCAAACAAGATATTAGCCCTATCTCGTTTAAAAATTCACGATTTCCTTGCCGTGACTTTGATGAGAGTTGTTTGACTGCTACCAATGTACCATCAGATAATTGACCCTGCAATTCAATAGTTAATTGGAATTTTAAATGCTAGGGATGACCATAACTTTTTACTCTTAGAGAAAGTTGGGTGTTCACTTTAAATCCAATACCTTGTAGACAGGACCAAAACCACCTTCTCCAATCTTGTTATCTGGACTGAAATCCTCTGTGGCCTCTCTAATTTGTTCTAATGTAAATGTCCCCATTTGAGAATCTTGTCTTTCAGTACCTGTTGGATTAGTCAACGGTAAAATACATGTTCCAGAGGAACAACAACATATCTGAATTGTTTAAGATTATTTGAGGCAAGTACAAATGCTTGTTATGTACCAATATGCATAGAAATGCTTGTTACCATAAATACTATAAGTGGAAGCAAATTATTTATAAGCGTATACCACCACCCACAGAAGTCATAAATAATATCTCTAATAAAAGGCTATTGGATCCTAGAATGAGGCCTATGTACAAAGAGATTATCAAAAGAAACCCAACAAACTTTTCGTGTTATACATAGGTCGGAATACTCAGGTGCAACATACCATTCAATTTGATTACGTTGACTATTGCAATAAGCAAAGGAACTTCAAATTAATGAAGACGAATTCATGACGTTGTCTTAATTATATTTCCTAATTTAAGGATGCCTTAATGGATGACACCAGTTTTTTTAATCCATTCTGTGTTTTCTTTTCATTCCTATTTTCCACCTCCGAGTCTGTTTCTGTATTTCTGGTAAAGAAACCAACTTCATTATATCTTCCATTGACCACGCAATAGATTCATATAACACACAAAAAGTTCCTAATACATCATTTTTTCTTGCAGTATATCTCTAGATTAAATAAATTATGCACAAGTGAAATTCTTTTTAGATGTCTTCAGAATAATAAAATTAAACACAATTGAACACACCATCAATCATAATTTTAAATATTTGAAATCCTTATGAAACTTTCAGCTGCTACTGAGAAGGTTCGTTTTGTCCAATGAGATGAATTACAGCTGCAAAGGTCTTATGTGTCAATTTTAGCTAAGTTTTAGGTAGTGCTTAGTATTTCTCTTAGGATTTAATGATTTATTTTTCATGTTTATTTCTGTTATGGGTTAAATATTAATGGACTTTTTGGTCTTGTGTTGTAGGAAAACCCCAAAAAGAGGAGCGTGGCAGCAGCTAAGGTATAAAAAAACACTTGGAAAGGGCCACCAACTAAGGGAGGAACATCATAAATCGTTCCTACGGTTTAAGGGAAAGGATTCAAAGAGGACTTTCCTGATGCATCTCTTCCCAGGTTGATACAGTTGCTATAGTTTAATGAATCCCTTCTTCAATACTTGTATTTTCCATTTTCATGATGGATTGCTGAACTTTTTGGAGAAAGAGTTTAATGAATACTTTTGGGATTGTGAAAAGTAATTATCTTCTTGATTATAGTGTTCTTTGGCTGTGCATTTTTCATTCCATGTTCTCTAAAACCACATGCTCGTATATTCTGCTTTAAGGAATCAATATTTGTTTTAAGTTCAGAAGAACTGACATGCCAAGAATCGATGTAAAGAGGGCAAGTTGGGAATGGTAGAAAATTGTTTATGGGAATAGAACTAAGACAATGTATGCAAACCTAGCTAGGTAAAGTTGAAGGGAGATAAATGCAGAGAATTTTTAAGTTGGCTCTGCAGTGTGCAAAGTGTCTCAATGATTGCTCTCATGAGTTCTTCCTCCTTCAACTCATTTCCAAGAGTCACATGTGAAGGCTAGAGGTTGCCTTGGATGACCACTTAATTACTTAAACATTTAGCAGTTGGAAACTTCTGTTTTACCTGAAGGGAAATGGTACTGTCAAATGAAATGTAAAAAATTCAGGCAAGTTCTTTTTGTGTTTGACCTATTATCTTAACCTTCTTACCCACTTTGGCCCTCCTAATGAGGTCTATCATAATGAACACTATATTCAATCTTACATAACCACATCTTGTAGCACCCTGCTATAAGTTAAATTGCAATTTCCTAGATGCTAAGTCGAGTGGAATTTTGAACTCGGAAATTGTACCATTAGTTAGTCTGATTTCTTATTAAAAGGGAATGTAACTTATCTAACACGTCAGGGCCAACTAATCATTAACCGAGAGATTCAATGAAAACTACCAAAAATCATTTTGGACAAAAATCAGGGATATCTACTTGTGGTATTTGAAATCGGTTTAGAAAAATACAAACTTTAAGTGTTAGATAGTATTAATTAAGATTTAATAGAACAACTAAACATGACTTGTAAAATACATATCTTACTATGAACAAACTAAGTTCCGGATACTCTAACTAGAGTTCCTAAGAATCAAACCAAGGTACTTTTGGCTAGAACAAAGATCATGAAGAAGAAAATTAATTCCAGAATGCTATGGACATGATAGTACTTACCTTTTATTCTACTAATTGTTCCTTTGAACCAGTCATTCCACCAAAGGATTCCAACAATGATAAAGACAAGGCACAGAGCTGTAACACCAAACCCAACTGCAACAATTATCGTTTGCCTTGCACTTTTTTGTTCTGAACAAGGTTTGGAATCTGGAAAGACAAAAAGAATTATGAGATCTAATTATCTCATAACATAATTAAATTTGAACCAGAACTTACAAAATTAAGCTTTGCTTCTGATGCAGAATAAAGGCAGAGAAACTAAGCTTAGCCATGTCGTTATCAATAATTGACTTGCCCAATGGATAGAGAAGCATGTTTACTTTCTAAGTCCCATGCAATAATACAATGTAAAAAATTCCAGCATGATTCTAGAGTTCCAATAGTTCAAGATAGTGTAACTCCGTCGTGCCCTTTGAATGTTATTCACAAATTCAATAACGCTATTCTTCCATATACCAAGGGCGGGACAAATTATGCCTATTTCACATACCCGTAAAATGGAAAAATTAAAAAAACAAGCTCATGATTCATGTAGCATAAAAAACGGATGGTTATGGAGAATAAGGTTTGTCTTACTGCAATACCTATCATCATCATGAATATAAACTTATTTTAACCATAAAGATTACCGTGCAAAATTTAGCACCATCCATAAGCTGAATGCTATTACAGACAATAGTTGAAAATAAAGGGCACAATAACTCATTAACAAAGTTCCAAACATTTACAAAGACCAGGGTTGCTGCATCTAAATGATGAATATTCATACAAGCTAATGAGATTAGATGATAATTGCTAATGTTGCAGGTAAATGGGTCATTTTACTGAACTCTTAAAGCATACAAATATGTAAAAAAAGTGATTAGTCGCACATAAGTTGAGAACACAGTAACAAGATAGAAGAGTAGCTACCTCCCTCAATGAGGAAAAGAATGAAATTTTTGTTAATTTCCAATAGCTATAGAAGAAAAATTAAGGAAACGTGCCCTTCCATAACTAGTAGTCTGTTTTGATATTGCACATACCAAAGTATGTAATCTTATAATCAAATGTATTAAAAAAAGTCACCCCACATAAAATTACAATACTCGAGTTGAATCATTATATAACTTACGAGAAACAACTGAGAAAGCTGATATGAGGGGACCATAAACTCCATCAACAGGAATCCTTGTAGTCCCCTTTCCAGCCCAATAGAATCGAATCTCCAGAATATTGTCTGTTACATTGACATTATATGGGAACGTAAGTGGTTTTTGAGCACCATGAATTTCATCTTCAATATTAAAATCCTTCCTAACTAATTTCTCCTGCAACAGAGCAATCTTGTCAAATTCTGATTGGCCAGCAAAACTTAATTTCAATATTTTGATCAATACCTGAATATAAATATCAAATAAGCGCTTCCCAAGACTTCTAAATGTCTTATCGTTTGTAAATTGTATTTCTGCGAAGTGGAGTTTTACAGTATATTCCCCATTTTCCAAGCAATACAGAAAATAAGTAAGCGAAAGTGGAGTAACACGAGCCGTTTTATATAACTCAGGCAAATTTGAAGATGGCAAAGTCCTAGTGTAACGAGTGTTTAGGTAATTGCCATCATCCATGAAGTCCCCAGTGCTGCTAAATCCCCAATGATTCTTATAATTAACAAAATATTTAGCAGCATCACTACCTAACACATCTCCATCTCCTACATAGAGAACATTTTCATCATTTTCCATCACCTTTACATCCTTTCCACCACAATTAACATGAAAACAATGTGAATCTGCAATGAGAGAAAATTGAAGTTAGAAAAAATTATCACATAACAGTTGTGCGTCAACCATATGCAACTTCTAGGATGGTCACGGTGTACTATGTCTTTTTTGGGTGTTCAAATCTCAAATCAGTTGAAAGTTTTGATATGATAATAACAGTCAGTACATTATACACACACTTTTAATTAAACTTGAGCTTTTCTAGCATGGATTTAAGTTGTCAAAGTCGATTCAGTGATACATTTATCCAATTCTATATTTCCTACTTACAGCAATATTCTTTGTAAAAATAACAATCTAGGAACAAAAAGCATATAACTCAAGTTAAAATATATAAATAAATAAGATTAACCAATTGATTTAAAACAGGAAAATAAAATAAAATGAGAAGAACAAAAAGAAAAGAAAAATGATAAGCACAGGCATACCAAGTATCAGTGTCTACCATTATATCCTTCTATTTGTGTTCATTCAATATGTGAAGTGAATACATGCATGCATATACACTGAAGTAGATGTGCAAGGATGCTCTATAACTAACTAGGCTAAAATGAATCAAACTTCATATTGACCATTCATTTTTGAAGAAAAGGGAACAGATGTGGAAATGCAAAAGAAAATGTCATGCAAATTCTCTCAGACATGATCAACTAGCAAGGGCCCGTATATATTATGTACTTACATGCAGGACAATTGGAGATGTCTAAACATGGAAGAATCTTCCGTCTGTCAATAATCAACAACAACAGTGACACCAAATACTTCACCCAAATTATAACAACAGAAAAGATAGGTTCTTACAAATTGGTCCCGAAGAAGCTCCCAAACAAGTTTAAGTTTAAATTTCTGCCCAAGTCAAACAATAATTAGTTTTGCAATTACATATATAAGAATAAAAAATATTGCTTATTATACACCATTTTCATTACATCATTTTTGCATCACTTTCCTTTTAGATGATAAAACAACAAAAGCACGCATGTTCCAAAACACTGTTGTGCATACATGCACTCACACAGATACGCTATCTTAATTTCCCATTACTAGAAAAAAGTATGAAGTGTAAGAATTAAGGTGTATAAGTAGCAAAGTCATATTAATAATTATTACAAAAGAGTTTGGATTCTAACAAGTCCTCTCTACAAGCATGTTGATCTGGTCCTTGCCACGTAAAATTGTTGTAAGAAAGGTCACTGAAAACAAAACAAACATCAGAAAGAAAAAAACATCATCAATTGGCAATTTTTTTCATTATACCACCATAAACGAAATCACATTCTTCAATTAGTACAGAATCTATCCAAGATGCTATTTTACAAGAGTGGAACCAGAATACTTATAATAGAGTCATAGCTAGAAAACTGTGGATACATAGTGTTTTTTAGAGGAATAAAGAAATGTGTAAACAAGAACAATTAGTAATCAAATCAAAATAATATTCTCACAATAGAGCAAAACAAATATAGGAGTTCCTACACACTGAAGCAGAAAGATCTTGAGTCAGTGTGCTTAAAATCTAAATTGCTAGCTCTTTCGTCCCACAGATTCCAAGAATAACAGCTCATGTTACACTTGCATTGGAGTTAAAAATGATACTTCTGCAATATTTCAGTTAAATGAGTAAGAACTAAGAAACGTACACGCTGCTTCCGTCCATGAAGACTGAATTGGGAATATTACCACTTAGCATGTTGTGAGTTAGGAAGCTGAAAAAGAAAAGAACAGAAAAGGATTTACTAACTCCAAGGTAATAAGAAGGGAACATGTTTTAATGTATGTTTCCTTTTATGGTGCTTTCTAAACACAAACTCGACTTGAGGAAAAATATCAAATAATACCTACTTCGTTCCCCACATGAAGCTATTCTTGCCATGAATATGTTTTCGAGATAAATTTCTTTTCTTTTGATAGTTGAGAGATATAAGGTAAATTACTTATTCCACATTTAGTTTAAAGCACCATCTTTTAAAATTTAGAGAAGCTCACTTACAGAAATCTCAGATGCCCTGCATGTCGAAAATCTGGTATTTTCCCAATCAATTTATTGAAACTCACGTCCCTACAAAAGTTGAAGAAATGGTACAAATTTCATGATTAAAAGTTTGGATTCTGAACCAGGGTTATGTGAATGCAACAGCTAATTATTTTCTTACAAATTAGCATGATTATGCAATCAAGAATCTGCATCATGTAATTTGCTCATTGAAATTTTGTATTTATTAAACATAAACATGTGTTGCAGCATTCTAGAAACAAGTAATAAAAGCAATTTAAAATGAGAAAAGTGAAAAAACAAAGGAAGCTTAGTTTCTGGTCCGAATAATAGTAATAACAATAATAAAAAAAAAAACAGCAACAGCAAATGGAGCTGGCAACATATTGGTGCAATTTGTCTCCACCATTACATTACATGATTAATTAGCACAGGGATTGCTCCATGAAATGCAATATACATGTAGAGATTCCATTAGAAGTAGTACTATATATTGAACATCAAGGATAGATAAATTAGAGATGATGACTGGTTTCATTTGAATCATATAATTGATTGACTGGAAAACATCAGATGATTTAATTTCACTATAGGTTTTTCGTTACAATTAAAAATTCATTGTCTGTCTACTTTTTAATTTCCTTGGGTTAATTTGTTCTATTTCCCAACCACTAAATATTATTCGCTTAGCAGAATGACTCTCTTCAATTGAAAAGACCTTATATCCAAGGCAACGTTTCTAAGCGTCACCTAAATTTCCATTATCATTGATTAAACTGAAACTGGAAACACTCCTGTCCTAGGGTCGGAGGAGGGTAAATGTGCATAGCTTTACCCTGCAAGAGGTAATGCTGATTCTTGGATTTGAACCTGCACCTCCAGGTCACAATGCAACAACTTTATCATTGTGTCAAGGTTCACCCTCTTAAGCTTCGTAGACTCAAGCGCTTAAACAATTTCATTGTACACAGGTGTAAAATGCGCATGAATTGTATTATTCTAGCTTCTATACAAATTTTTTATTTATTTATCTAAATTTTGTGCAGTAAGTCCGAAATAATTTTCTTTTAGGAATAAAATCTTGGTAGGGGTGAAAACTTCGCTTTCTACCTGTAATATCATAAGTTCATAACTTTGGTTCAATTTATTATGAGTGTTGAAGTACAAGTGTGAATGTGAGGCACTTCTAAGTTGTATGTTCTCCCTTTAGCAGAATTTTTCTATCTATGAGTACTTGACAGTGGACTTTTGAGCTTAGTCATGACTGCTAATATGCTCTAGACATACTTGTGCACCAAGGTTAGGTCCTTAGAACTTGAAAATTTAAGAAATAATGAACTTATCTAAAGCTGAAAGATTTGAAATTTTGAAGCAATTTAACATTGACTGTGGATGTCCATACACAAGCTTTCAAATTCTCATCTTCTTAGGTAAAAAAATTATCGGAGGACCAATACTAGGAGTTATTTCATAGGAGGCTTTCAACCAAGCATTAAATCGAAACTACACATAAATTTCAATCTACCTCCATATTTCGGTAGTTATGGGTGGTAGCAGTTTCAGCTGTGATGAGGTCATTAAAGAGAAACACAGGAGGAATGATAAGTGAGGGTACTAAAACATATGTAACAATGTATTATCAGTAGTAACAATCATGTTAACAGTTTAGAACAATTTCATGTTGTTACATATGTGTGTAATAGGAGGATGGGGGGATAACAGTGTTGTTCTCTGTAATTTGGACAGAAAACTCATCTAGACAGGAGTCAAAGACATTGGGATAGCAGGTTCTGTTGTAATTTCTGTGTATTTTGTGTGATTTAATATAGTTGTTTTTCAATCTATCCATTGGTGTTGTATTAGATATTTTTATGTATGTGAGTTTGCTTCTGTTGGTATCTGTCCGTGTGTAAGGAAATGATAATATTTGTATTTAAGAAAAAAAAATATAGTGCTTGTATTTGTTTCAATAATAAAAGAATTGAAAATCAAACTTTGACAAAAAAATTTAAAATTTCTACTTACAACATATTCAAGAACTTCATACTCCACAAGTAGCTAGGAAACTCTCCAGTAATATGGCAGTTTCTCAAAATCCTACATTAGAAAGCCTGAATTACTTTACATTAAACAATAGCAGAAAAAATATTCCAAATACTTTTTTACACAAAAAATTAAACATACAGTGTCTGTATTCCTGTCATGTTGCTTAAATTAGGAAAATCCTGACTTGGACCATTCATGTCACTAATCCTCCTGTATCAAATTTACTCCCCCGTGAGCAAAATATAATCGTAACAAGAAAAACAGGGGAAAACATTAAACCATAAAAACAAGTAGTAGCCAATTTTACTTACAATTGAGTTAAATTACTTAAAAGAGATATATTTGATGGGATAGGTCCCTCCAATCCACTTGCCAGCATGTCTCTTCAATGATGTACATTATAATGAGAATATCTATCTTAAAATAACCAAAATGAAGGCTTTATCTATTGTGAAAAGCTAGAGTAAATGTGAAGTACCCGTAAAACAAGAAAAATAAAAATAAAAATGAATTGCAATCTCACAATCTTTCAAGTGATTTCCAATTCTGTATGACAAAGCTAGGTATTTCTCCTCTAAAATTGTTATCACTTATCCTGCTGCAGAGAACCATGAAATGATATTTTTCAGAGGGAAGTGACAGTATTTATTTTCAAAGTAACAGTTAATCGAAACTTACAAATCTCTCAACTTCTGCAACTTAGCAAGTGTCATCGGTAACTTCCCAGACAATTTATTGGACGATAAAATCCTGCAAAGATAACATTGCATGTAAACATAGTCAGATACAGAGTGTAATCTTTCAAATTTATTCTGACAGTAATACAATTGAATCTTGGAAAATAAACACAAATCCTTTGCCTTACAAATTTTCCAGGTTAAATAGACTTCCAAGTTCATGGGGAACAACACCAGAAAATTGGTTTCCTTCAAGGTTCCTTTTTGAGGTCAGAGAAAAAAAGAAGTGAAAAAAAGAGAAAATTTAGAGATGTCCTATGAGAAAATAAGATCAAACCGTTAATGAGAAAGTAATCATGCAGTAATAAGTTTATGTAGAGTTTGCTGATTATAGTTACCCTAATTTCTGATTAGTTGGCCTTTTTTACAATAGAAATTAAATTCATCATTAATATCCTTTAAGAATAGTAACTAGGTATTCTGGTAAATAATCACAATACACGACTAGAATATTGCTTGAAACTTCTGCAAGCATATAATGGCACAAGAAATATGAGCCAGAAATTTAATTTCAGAGAATAACTAAAAATGAGGAAGTTTATTCATAAACTTACAAGTATTTTAGAGTGGTAATTCTTCCCAACTCTACAGGAATTTCCCCTGACAAATGATTAAAAAATAGAGAGCTGCACAACATATTGAATTTAATACCGAAGGTAATTAACTAGATGAAAACTTCAATTAATTGAGAAGAACTTACATTGAAGTTAATCTTGTTGAACCCCATTCCTTTGGAATCGTACCACTTAGGTAGTTCAAAGGAAAATCACTACAATGAGAGCAAATTTCATTTTAATTTGCAAGGTGACAAGTTAAAAGTTCTACCAAAATGGTAGCAAAAATAAGTTGAGACGAAAAAACAAGACCTAAACTTTAACATTAAACAACTGTGTAAGGAAGCTTACACTTTTTTTAGGTAAGGAAGCTTAACCAATTGAGGTGGAAGCATACCAGAAAGGTTGAGCGACTTGAACTTGCTAAAACATCGAAAGTTTCTAAAAAATGTTAGGCTCAGCCAAGCAATTTCGAAATTCAAAGTCCATAATGAATTTCTTCTCATAAGCGACTATAAGGAAACTACAGATTAAATATATAAAAAACTATCTGTGTCAAAAAATATGCATAAATTACTTCAAAACATTCAGGATAAGATAAAGAGACTTTTACATCAGTACTACATGACAGGTGTTATTTTCAGAGCATTCACACTCAATGATCCTTTCAGATTCTTTAGGTGGATCTGGTGTTCGACAATAATCACTATCAGACTCCGAAGAGGTGTCCCCCATCGTGCTAGTGATTTCCTTAAGAGCATCAACTGAAAAAATTTTGACACAGACATTATAACCTGAAAAATGCAAGTTGTATGGAAGCAAAGGAAACAATATCAAACAAAGTTAGATCAAGGAGTTTAATAAAGCTTGACATAAGGTATCTCCATAGGAGAACTGACACCACAGATTCACGGTCCAACTTGATATTGACCATGTGAAGCTGATAAGGTAAATAGGGAAAACGATATCTTTGACAAGAACAAACAATCCCAGGATTAAAACCATCAAAATTGATTTCTTGAATGAATTCTTTCAGGGAAAAGTTTAGTTACTCAATATATCTTTGAACGCTAACTTTTTTTAAATCATCATTGCTTCTTACTTTTTACTTTTTTAAGATGAACAGGGTGCAATTAAAGTGAAGAGAGACACTGTTCCTACAGTCAAATTAATTTACAACTGGAACAAGTTCTGATATTTAACAGCAAGAAGACACTTTTAGCAATAGGGGTCATACTTGTACTTTCAAAACTACAGAAGTAATCAGAGATCAATTAAGATGCATGATACAAACTTTTCCGTAACATTTTCGTACTTGGTTCAAGATAGCACAGACAAGACAAGATAAAATAAGCCGCATCCTAGGAATAAAATAGTGATTCTTACCCTCCTCTTGGGGTAGTTTACATTCTGCATATTCTAGCCATCTGAAACAACTCAGAGTAAAGAGTAAGAAAGCAAAGAGTGCCCTAGGTAGCATCCTCAGCCACTCAGCACACAGAATCTGCAACACCAATTTGTTGTCTTGTTTTGTGTTGATAACTTAAATTTTCCCCTGAAAATGAGCTAAGCAAATGGACAGCTAGAGATATGCTAAAGCCAAGTTCACAATAATGGGGGTTGGAAGAGAAATACTCTACTACATGAAAACAGTGAGAGAATACGCACGTGAACATTGCTTCATTCCTTTTTTTTTTTCTTAAGCAGTGAGAGTTTACGCTCCTGAATGTTGATAAGATAAAGTTTGAATGCCACTTTGGTTATATTTTAACACTCTAAATAATAAATTCCTTTTTAATCTTATCATTTTCTGCGGAAAGTGAGGTTTGGTAATGGATCTTTTTTGTGTAGTCCTAGTTTGATGAATACGAGATAATAAAGAAAGTTATGGAAGAAGAAAGAAACATGTGCTGTGTTCTTGTCCATGAAAGACTTTAACCCCAGAAAGCTCCTTTTCAGCTACAGCCACTCAGGCCTTGACAAAGAAATTACGGATAAATGCAATAGAAAACCATTATAAGCTCAAATATATAAACAAATTAATTACTTTAAGTATATTTAATTATACTATATCAAAAATATAATTCAATTAATCCACTTCTTATTTTTAATATCCTTTTTGAATTCTTAAATGTCAATTTTTAATTAAATTTTTTTCAAGAAAAAAAAACAATTTTAAATGTGCTTAATGACATTAAATTATAATTTTTTTTTACATAAAAAAAATAACTTTTGGCTGCTAGAAAGATTCTGCTTTAAACATTAATGAATTAAGTGCATGTTTGTTTGTAGCTTTTGTTAACTAACATGTCAAAGCCTGACAAACATGCTGTAAAGGTGTATTTGGTTCTACACTTCCACGTCCTAGAATTAATTCCATTTTTGTAACTGTCCCTACTTTTGTCTTTTAATATGCACTTTAGACAATATTATACATATTAAGAAAATTAATTCATCTGATTCTTTTACTAATATTTCACTTTTACTCTTATAAATTATTATTAAATTATTATTTGTAATACATCACTATCAAGACTCCTTATTATTTTTTTAATAAAACGAGAGTTTTTATTTCTTTTTTAATAAAACAAGCAAAATTAAAATTGAAAACATGTACAATGCTTAAACCAAATATTTTAACAAAAAAATTGAAATTTGGTTTTAAAATTTCAGTTTATATGGTTGTTACGGCACTTTCATACTGACCTTTAACAATTTCGTACTTCTTAAAATTTGTATATATGAATCTTCTTTTCGCATTGTTCATTAGCTTTGGAGAGTCTTCAACAATTCAGATGAATCTCTAATACTCATCTTTATTTAATGGTTAAAATAAGCCAATATTAAAAAAAAAAGATACAAATTTGAACGATAAAGAGAGTCACATAAATAGGGACAATTGTTAATTACTTATTCTAAAGACGTTATTTTCAATATTTAACAGTACTTATAATCATATATAATAATAATAATAATAATAATAATAATAATAATAATAATAAAGATGTATAAATAAAACAAAAAAATTAAATCTATTGAAATTGTAAAATGTTTTTATAACAGACTAAATTTTTCCCGAAATATACCTTATAATTGTAACTAAAGGAAGTATTTTGTATTACGATAAACAGTTGTCTCGTGATTTATCAAATATCAAAATATATAATTTATATATTTTTTATTTATTTTTCCATGTGACTTATACATTTTTTTATTTATTTTTTCATGTGGCTAATTTGAAAGGGTGAAGTTATTTTAATATTACTGTTCATTTTCTACGTCCATACAATATTTATATATTATTATTTTATTAATATATAATATTTTATTAAAGAAAGTGAGTGTGAAATGAAGTTACACTGTAAACAGTAGTGTGAACCTAGCTCTTCCCTATTTTAAAATAAAAAACAGAATACTTATTTTTTTTTATCTAGTTTCATGTTTTTTAGCAAATCAAAATAACTTTGTGTTTGTGACTCAATCCTCTGTATTTTTAAGTGTAGCAGGAATCATATCCATGAAAATTATTTTGATTTTTTTATTTCATTAGCAGTTTTTTATTTTTTATTTCTTTCAATAGTATTTTCTATTTTTTATTTTATTCAATAACATTTTTTATTCTTTAATTCTTGAAATAACACTATTTCATTTTTTGTAATAACATTTTTTTGTAATAATTATTAAAAATTGTAATTATTAGTTTATCAAAATTAAGATAAAAAACAATATAAAATATTAAATTAAAATTTTTAAAAAGAAGAATACAAAGAAAATAAAATGAAATATTTTATAGGTTTTTTAGCTAATTAATTATAATAGGAAAAAATGATAAATTATTTTATTTTATATTTTATAATAAATTTAAATTTGGCATAATAAATTATACTAATTTTGTGATTGTATTTTTATATTAAAATTGATATTAGAAGAAAAAAATATAATAAATTATAAAATTTTTATTTGAATTAAAATGTGTATTTTTAGTTTGTTAAAAAAATATCTAAATAATTAATGGCAAAAATCACATAAAATTTTGATAAAGATAAAATTTATTTTTGATAAAGATAAATTTTGATTTTTGATAAAGATAAAATTTGATTTTCGATAAAGATTAATTGATTTTTTGATAAACATAAAATTTGAGTTTTGATAAAGATAAAATTTATGTTCCATTCCAAACAAAGTACTCTGTGTACCATTAACTAAACTATTTAGTGAATATATGATTATCATTTATTTTTCTTTTTATATTGAACATGTATTACATCATTTCAATAATTAACAATTTTTAAGTAATAAACATAACATTTAAAAGCAATTCACAAATAAATTAAATTTTATTTAAAATTTTTAAACCATTTAATTAATATTTATTTACAAAAATACTTCAATAGTTTTATTTTATTTTTACTATTAATTATTTAGATTTGTTTTTAACAAATGAAAACTACAAATTTTAATTCAAATAACAATTTTATAATTTATTATAATTTTTTCTTCCAATATTAATTTTAATACAAAAAATACAACTATTAAATTATTATAATAAAATACAATCACAAAATCATAAAAAATAAATAAAAAGAGAAAATAAAACAAAAATAATAATCATAATTAATGTACTGAGTGTATACAAAAAAAAAAAAAAAAAAAAATAGAAGAGTGTTATTTCACTGTAAAAGAATAAAAAGGTGTTAGTGAAATAAAATAAAAAAAGTCAACAAAAGAGTGTTGTTTCAACATAAAATATAAAAATAAAAATAAGTATTGTTTTAGGAATTAAAGAATAAAGAGTGTTATTGAAGAAAATAAAAAATAAATAGTGTTATTGAGGAAAATAAAAAATAAAAGGGTGTTAGTGAGGTAAAAAAAGTTAATTATTTTCTTATATAATAAATGAACATTTAAGAATAAATTTTATTAATTTTAATAGTTAGATTTGTAACTAAATAATGTGTAGCTTTTTTTTCTAAAACTTAAACATTATTTAATTTCATTTAAAAATATTTTAAAATTTTCTTTCAATAAAATAAAATTGGTGCTAAATATATATTTTTACATTAAAGAAAATATCAATCGTTAGAGTTATATATCTTGTTTAACATTATTCTTAGACAAAATAATATTTTTGTTAAGAGTGTAGTTGAGTTTTATTCAACATTTTAGAAAAAATGAGAGCATGTTTTGTCCCTGCGTTCGCATGTGTAATATATGATTACATGCATTGCATGTCGTAGAAACACGCTTCGGCTTATAGTGCGGATCGAAACATTGAATTTCTTGTGTCGCCACTGAGTCATGATGAAATGAATACATAGCTTCTTCGATTCATTCCATCACTGTTTATTATTCATGGACACAAAGATGGTTGCAGATGATGCTAATCACCACGAACCCATCACTCCGAGGAAACCCACCTTGGTGCTCTCAACTTCCGGCAATGCGCTTGTGGTTTCCAACTCCGGCAAGTACCTTTCGTCCTCCAAGTCCCTCGCTTCCCAGAAGAAGTACGTAAGACAGGTGACGGGGCGCCACAACGACACGGAGCTCCACCTGGCGGCGCGGCGGGGCGACTCGGCGGCCGTGAGGGAGATTATGGACGTGATCGATGCCCAGATGGTGGGGACTCGGGGCAGCTCTGATTTCGATGTGGAGGTTGCGGCCATAAGGTCTGCCATGGTGAATGATGTGAATGAGTTGGGAGAGACGGCGTTGTTTATTGCCGCTGATAAAGGGCACCTTGATGTGGTCCAAGTCATTCTGTTCTATTCTTCTACCGAAGGGATTTCCTTGAAGAATGATCTAGGGTTTGATGCCTTTCATATTGCTGCTAGCCGTGGTCACCTGTGTATGTAATTAACAACCTCAACCTAATCAAATCTTCACCTCTCTTGTTACTTTTGCTGATGAGAATTAATTACTTTTTGGCAGCTATTGTTAAGCTGCTACTAGAACGTGATCCGGGGCTAATCAAGACAGTTTCCCGATCAAATATAACTCCTCTTATATCTGCAGCCACAGGGGGGCATACGAGTGTTGTGGAACTTTTGTTGTCACGTGACCCTACTCAAATAGAATTATATAGGTCAAACGGAAAGAATGCACTTCATTTATCTGCCCGCCAAGGACATGTTGATGTTGTAAATTTATTGCTGGCCAATGATAAACAACTCGCGAGAAGAACTGATAAGAAAGGCCAAACTGCACTGCATATGGCTGTGAAGGGTGTGAGCTGTGAAGCAGTGAGGAGCATTCTTCGCACTGATGCAGCAATCGTCATGCTTCCAGATAAGTTTGGCAATACTGCATTGCACATTGCCACAAGGAAAAAGAGAGTAGAGGTATTATACACGGCCTGAATAACTCAACTAGAGTAAAATGTCATTGTTCTTAAAACATGATTGAAAAATACATAATTGGAAAGTTTATTAAGTATGATTTTTGATGGTGTGAAGAATTGTTACAATGATAATAGAGAGAAATTAAACTGCTATAATATGCCATAGTTTGATGCAGATAGTGAATAAGCTATTGCTTCTTCCAGACACGACCGTGAATGCCTTAACAAGGGACCACAAAACAGCTCTTGATATTGCTCAATCCCTTCCACCATCAGAAGAAATCTTAGAGATAAGAGGTTCTCTAATTCGTAGCGGTGCAGTTAATGCGAACGATCTGAACCAGCCAAGGGATGAGCTCATCAGGAACACCGTGACGCAAATTAGAAAGGACGTTCGCTCACAGCTCAAACAAACTCGCAAAACCAACAAGAACGTGAACGGAATCGCCATGGAGCTACGCAAGTTACAAAGAGCAGGTATCAACAATGCCACCAACACAGTAACGGTGGTTGCAGTTCTATTTGCCGCGCTTGCATTTGCTGCCATTTTCAGTGTTCCGGGTGGAGATTACGATAGTGGGGTGGCAGTGATGGAAGGCACAATAGCTTTTGAAGTGTTCTTTTTGTCGAATTCCGTTGCGCTTTTCACGTCACTGGCTGTTGTGGTAGTTCAGATCACCCTTGTGAGAGGGAGAACAAAGTCTGAGATGAGGGTTGTGAAGGTGATCAATAAGATGATGTGGCTAGCATCTATATGCACCACTGTTGCATTCACATCAGCGTCTTATATAGTACTTGGTAGGCATCACAAGTGGGCTGCGACATTGGTGACTGTTATTGGGGGAGTTACAATGGCTAGTGTTCTTGGTGCTATGACGTACTATGTGCTCAAGAGTAAACGTTATCAAAGAGCCAGGAAGAAAGAGAACATATTCCTCAGTCAATCAAACTCCGGCTCAGAAACTGAACTAGAAGCAGATAAAATTTATGCCATTTGATGATGCGTACGTCGAGATTCAAAGAGAAGGTTCCTGTGCTTCCATATATGCTTCACTCTCTTTACTCTTAACATAGGACTCATTTTTGCCACTTGAATTACATCAAAACTGTATCTGTATATGTACCTTGTTTTTGTTGAAACTAAATGACAGCATTTCTCACACAAACTAAACTAGATTTTCATTCAAGACAAAATATATATATATATATATATATATATATATATATATATATATATATATATATGCATAAAACACTTTTTGGGTACAATTATTACAATTTTCAAAAACTCGCACTAAATCACTCAAGTTAAATTAACTTCTAATTTCTAATCTGTTTCTCCTTATTCCAACAAAACCCTAATTTCTAAACTCTTTAGTATTCTGCAAATAATATGATTATATCTCTTAGTTGTTGAATCAATATAATAGCGTCGTATTTCTATTGAATTTTCTTTCCTCTACTTTGAACTTTATGATAAGTGAATTCACCATACTGATATCTTTTCTACGAATATCAAACCTCATTATGAAGAGAACATTGTTTTCATTGCAAAAGATGACGAGGAAATGAATTTTATGGTTGCTGAAGATCCAACTTCTTCTATGGAAGTGAAATAACAAATCAAAAAGTTATTGAATAGCAATTATATATCTATATCTATCCTAGAAACTTATTTAAATCTTCAACATTTTACTATTATTTTCCAGTAAAAAAAATCTTAATATTATCTATCATAATAACATTACAAGTAAACAAACAATCGTAAAAAGTATTAAAGTTAATCGTTGATTCACCTAAAATAGTAAAATATAAAGTGTTGTCATTGAAAGAAAATGCAAAAAGATATCAAAAAGTAAATTACAAAAAGGAAATGTTAATGATCGTGAAAATACCATAGTTTATTCATTTTTATTTTCATATTGAATATTGATGAGTATACGCTGCTTTCTCCTGAGAACGTGTAAGTAAGTTGTGTTATAAATTAACTGTTTAAACATGAGAAATCAAAAGAGATTTTAACTCTAAAGTACACTTTTTGGTTTATTTTTGGAGGAAATGTTTATAAATTTATCTCAGAAAAAAAAGTAGCAAAAAACCATTTACTTCTTTTGATACCACGATCTTTTTGTATTTGTTTTGCAATATAATATTTTTTTTTGTTGTGTTTCTTAGAAATATGCTTTCCTTTTTCAGAAAGCAAATTCTGAATTTAGTGGGTTCAGAATGAACCATTCCCTCAAGTTTAATATTCCATCATTTCATCTTCAATGGACTCATCGTTTCCGGGCCCAAACGAACTAAACGACCAAAACGACGACGTTTTCCTCGACGCTCTACCGCACTGCCCCTTCCACCATTGTCTCACCACCGCTGATACTTCACCGCAACCTTCCACCGATGCTTCTATTATTTCCGACCTCAACCCTCCCTCTCCATCTCCGGCGACCACAATCCGCCGCCGTTCAACCCGCCGTCATTCTCCTGCTTGGGAACCCACGAAGACCGGTTCCGACGACACTTCGACCACTTTTAGAAACCTCGAAAGTCCGAAAGAAAACGAGGATTCCCTCGAGAAATGCGATTCGAATCAAAAGAAACTTCGTCCCTCTTCATCTCCAAGCGTTGCCACCCAAGAGGGTAACGAGGAATCGACGTTAACCACCGCCGAGAATGACGACGGAGCCACCGATTCCGCCGACTCAGCGGTGGAATTCGGTAATTCCCCTATTAACTTTCTCGATTATTTAACGGGGTTGGTGATTAGAGCAATTGTGTTCCAAATCAATGTTTTTTTTGTGTTAGTGAAATGCCCGATGTGGTTTATGGTACACGCTTTCATGTTTTTTATGGACCCTTTTGGAGCAATTAGAAAGGGGAAGGGTTTGTTGGTGGATATTTTGGGTAGAGTGTTGTGTGGTGTTTGTGGGTGCATTGGTTCTTCAGCTCAGGGGTGGTTAAAAGAGCACAAGTCTTTGTGGAATGTTGCATTTAGGTGTGGGTGGGGATTGTTGTGGTCAGTCTATGTTTGTTGCATTTTGTTTGCTCTTTTGGTTAGTTCTCTTGTGGTGAGTGGGTTTTTGGTGAAGAGTTTGGTGGAGAAGCCTTTTCAGATGAGTCAGGGTTTTAACTTTGATTACACCAAGCAGAGTCCTGTTGCATTGGTGCCTCTGATGTCTTGTGATAATGTTGGGGGTGGGCTTGATTCTGAGAAGAACGTTGCTGTTGGAAAGTGGATGGGTAGAAGGGTTATACCTGCTAATCAGAAGGTGCAGGTCACTGTTTCATTGGTTCTGCCAGAGTCAGAATACAACACAAATTTAGGCATCTTTCAGGTACTTGTCACTTATCTGATTCATTCTAATTAATCCAGAGAATTACATGAACTTCTTGCATGATGTTTTACTTGTTCTAGCATAAATGTGTAATGTTAGTATGGGAATCTTTGATGGTTTTGGTTATAGTGTTTATACTTTTGACGATAGTTCTGCAGCATTTGAGTGGCAACCTGGTACTAGCTCTAAATACGAGTATTGCTGGATTGGAGTTTGGATAGAAGAAATGATGTAAACGTGATTCTAGTGTTTCATGAATTAGTTTCTTTAAACAAGCTCGATAGCTGTGACTGTGTGCATCTGTGCTGCTTTTGCTCATGCAATTATTCAAAAGATTTTTCAGCCATTGAACTTGTTTGGTAGGACTTGAACTGGCTTAGAGACTCCAATCCCTGGTGCCCCTATCTAATTGTTAAATTTTAATGGGTGACAACAGGGTAGAGAATCATCAGCACATTCCTCTTCTGCATATATGCCAAGTGTTAGAGACGAAGGCACTTCACTGGCCTTTACATAAAAGCTAAAAATTATACCTCAAGTAGTTATCTTTTTCTCTCTACGTGCTATGTTTCCTATCATTGTGGTGTGGGTGCTGTAAAATAGTAGTTACTTGCATTTATTAGGCAAAGAAGGGATCACTTTGATTGTTTGATCATGGTTTCCTTGATAATTTCATTTTGTTAAAATTTTCATTTCCTTTTTCTTGTATTGTTCTGCTTCAAATATGAACTGTGATTATTGATGATATTTACAGTTCATACTTCATAGGTTACTGTTGCTTACGAATTCTTCTTTGAATTGTCTATTTCGTAGATCAAGGTAGACTTCTTGTCTTTTGATGGCAAAACAATTTGGACTGCAAACCAACCTTGCATGTTAAAATTCATAAGCGAGCCTATCCGGCTAATGACGACATTCCTCAAGATTGTACCACTTGTCACTGGTTTTGTATCAGAAACCCAGACACTGAATGTGAAGCTGAGAGGTTTTGTTGAAGGGAATGTACCTACTTCATGCTTAAAAATAACACTTGAGCACCGAGCAGAATATCCACCTGGTGCTGGCATTCCTCAAATATATGATTCATCAGTTATTATTGAATCAGAACTTCCCTTGTTCAAGAGAATCTTATGGCATTGGAAGTTGAGCATATTTGTATGGATCTCAATGATGACTTTCATGATGGAGTTGCTATTTGTTCTATTGTGTTGCTTGCCTATAATTATTCCAAGAACCAGGCAAGGGAGTGGTTCTGCTCCTGTTACTGGTACTTAAAGTTGAGGAGGAGACTAGTTTCTTCCCAAGGCATCATGACCCCAACAGAAGATGTTTTCTATCTTCCAATATATCTTGTTTAGTGAGGCATCCGAACTTCAATTCTTTTGTCCTTCCGTGTTCCAATTGTTCTTTCCTAATCTCCTTTCCAGATCAGCATGTGTACATGTTTACTTGTATTGTTACTTAAAGAATACTTAATTTTATTTCATAAGAAATTCAGACAAAATGTTTAGCAAAACTTAAAATAATAGTCTATGATAGAATAAACTTTAATAGTGAGATATTAAAGTAAGTTAACCGTTTCACCAATTAAAGAATATGCAGTGCGTGCAGTGCAGATATTGCCTTAATTGTCTTTGTTTCTCTCCCCTCCATCATTTTTCTCTCCCTAATCAATTGCTAGGAACCACTATATTCAGGAAATGTCTTTTTTCTCTTCCCTTTGTTGGTCATGTCATGCTTCAATTATTTTAGCAGGGTTAGTCTTACATTTAATGAACTTCCTTAGAACTATGTATGGCAAATCAGCAAGTTCTGCTCATATCGGTTCGTTTAGCCCTTCTGTCTCTAGTTCCTTAAAAACAGGTTAGAGTACCCTTAAAATTGTTAAAATTGAGAAAAGGAGACAAAAATATTTTTTTTTATTTCATATAACTAACAAAATTATCAAAATTTAGTTAATGAATCTAAAAGATATTAACAAATTAATTTAAATTTGATTTGAATATAATTTTTTTTCTCTTAGTATTAGATAAATTAATTTATAAAATAATTTAACAATAATAATAAATTTATATTTTGCGTTTTAACACTAAGATACATAATAGAAACTTTAAGCTTAAAAATCTTATATATATATATATATAATATTATCCGTAATCACTACTTTTTTACCATTACTAGTACCGAATTGTAATATAAAAAGATAATAGTCATATAAATGTCCACATTAGGTTACTTCCTACATGATGTATCACTACGAATAAAATAAGTTTGGAAATGAAATTGTAAATAATAATATGTATAAAATAAATACGTATATTTCATTCATGATAAATGTAAAAATTGGAAAATAAAAATATAGGTGTTTAGGGTTTTAAATCTTAGAAGACTTATTTAATACTTGTAAAACGTGTTTTTAATCCTTGTAAATAAGTTTTATTTTGGTCTTTATACTTTTTATTTGTTATTTGTATTTCTTATATTTAAAAGATTTATAATTTTTTTGTTTCAGAAAAATATATTTATTTAATTTTTTTTTTCTAAAGTTCAAATTTGATATGATAGAATAGATTAAATCTAACTCTTTAAACTTGACTATAAAAATAAATGAAATCAAATTAGTTCGTCATAATAAATATAAGTTGAGAAATTTTTTCTTCTTTTTTACTTCTTAATTTATTCAATTATAATTAATAATGAACTTATAAATATAATCATTTAAATTACACAGTACAAAAACTTACCCTTTTAAATTATATTTTTTATTTTATTTTAAGAAATCAATTTTAATATTTTTTCTATATAATATAAAAATTAAAAATATAAACAAGTTGGCTAGATAATTAATCCTTATGACCTGACACCCCGCCAAATTTTCAATTCTCCGCATCTTTGTCTCAACATTTTTTATTTTCTCTAACATATTTAAAAATAGATAAATAAAATTCCTTTTTCAAACTTTAAAATATTGTTGCAAATATCAAATACTCACATTATATCACAAACATTAATTGACATCACTTTACGTTACATTCTGAAGAATTAACTATTATATTAGAGATAAAATAATAATATTATTATTTTTATTCTCTTGATGTATTCAATTAAGAATAGAAGGAAGTTAATATTTATAAATATAATTGACCATGATGGATTCAACATTGATTAATATTTTAAAATTAATAATTAATATGCTATTTATAATAATCAACAATGTAGTATGTCTTTTATAATTAATAATTGATATTAATATATAAATTATATTTAATTTTTCATTTTAAATTACTGGTATACTTTTATAATATTATAGTAGTAATTAATTATTAAATAATTAATAATCAATATTCCATTTATCTAATAATTAATCATTGATATTCTGATTAATAATTATTAATAGTGATGGATCCCAATTATTTAGGGATTAATGGTAGTCCAATTAATATGTATATAATTTTGAAAAGCCATTAAGATGGATCTAGTAATGGAAGTTGAGTAATATAAATTTGATAAATTGTTACATTAACACTAAAACAAAAACTAACAAACTATAATACATGATGTTGAAGATAATAAACATTGGTGAGAACTACTCTGCAAAAGTTACTCCTCTCTAAACCACACTTGAAATCAGCTAGAGCCACCACTAAGCCGTTTTCCTTTGAGGAAAGAAGCACTTTGGGTGATCTCACGCAGTGGCTTATCGGTGTAACGAATACTGTTATACACCCATGCACCAGCCACAGCCCCACATGTTGGAGCCACCAAATATATCCATATTCCTCTGAATTCATTGTGCACAAGGGCAGGGCCTAAGCTTCTTGCTGGGTTCAATGATGCTCCTGTGATTGGTCTGTCATATAACAAAATCATCAAATCATGTTATCACTAATTACATAATAACATCATTATCACAAAATTATTATTATATCACGCTAATGCATGACATCATACTTTGACCTTTATTTCAATGAGTGTGCCTATTAATAATATTCAATTAGCTTAGGATAAGATATGCAATAATACGTACCCTGCAATCAACACATCCAACAGCACAGTGGCCCCAACGGCAATCCCAGCCAACTCACCAATCTGCAAGATTGGAAAACAGATAAAATGAATAAATAAAGGCATCCATGTTATAGGGTCCAAGAAAGACAAATATTCAAATCTGGATTTTTGTTTAGTACAAGACGTATCTTGTGATGCAAACTTGTAGCGTTCTTCCAAAAGATTCAAAACGCTACAAATATATTTAGACAACTAGTCCATTTTTTATGTACAAATTTTGGGAGGTGATAACAAGCAAAACAAAAGTTAAGGAGGGGACAAGAAACTTCACCGCTCTGTTATCGGTGGCAACACCAGATATGACAAACATAAGGAGAAATGTGATTATGAATTCAACAACAAAAGCTTGGGCGTGACTGCCAGATGGAAGTGTTCCTGAAAACTGGTTCTTATTGCCACTGAATATGAGTCTGAGCGTCCCACTTGCAAGTGTGGATCCAACAACCTGTGCTACTGCATAAGCTGGTACCTACAATGTTCAATCAAACATAACTATAAACATCCAATAACTTAGTATAAAATGGTCAAGGCAAATAAGTATTTTAAGGTGAGATATGTAAGATTATACAACACATTTCCTCAATAATTCCCTACCTCACATCACCCATATTTATTTTACTTATCCTCTTATCTCTCTTTTGAAATATTGTATAAATTAACCAAATTTCTCTTAGAATACAATTTCAAATGAACTATGGTTTGACCTATATTTTCCCACCAACTTGAACCAATAATCAAAGAAAGAGGGAAAAATTGTGTGTTTGGTTCACCTGCTTCCAGGGAAACCTTCTGATGGAAGCAAAAGCAATGGTGACAGCAGGATTGAAATGGGCACCAGAGATGTGACCGACAGAGTAAACCAGCACTGTGACAACCAGCCCCCAAACAATTGCTATCCCAGGAAGTGTTACCACGTTGGCGTTGTTCTTGTTCACAACCACTGCACAACACCCTGTGAATATCAAGAAATACGTGCCCACCACCTCAGCTACCAACTGTATCCATCAAAGAAACAAAAACCATGTTTTGGCATTTCCAATGTCAATGCTTCTTGTTCAACATGATCAATGGATTAAGATTATGTTGATCAAAAGATATGTACTGTAGTTTACAAAAAAGCTCATTTTACTCTTCTTTCTGCGGATTTAGGCAACAAAAAGAAATTTGGAGGCACCTTTTGCAAGAAAGAAACACTGAGACAGGAGCGTGAGGCTTCAGTTGTTCTAGAGACATCCTTGTTTACATCTAAGACCACCTCGTGGTTTGTTACTGGAGTGTCGTCCATTGCATAAAGAAGAGCAAAGGAACAGCAGATAAATGAATTTCCCACAGATATGGCTGATAAAAAAAAATGAATTTCCCAGTGAATATGAAGATAGGAGAAAGTGGGATGTGATCTTTATTTATATCTGATGACAGGGTTAGGATTATGGATGGGGGAAGAGTTTACCCCATAAATAGTAATAATAATAATAAAAGCAAGAATTGTTTTGTTACGTTCTTAGTTTTTGAATACCTTGATATATAAATAACATAATTTTTGAAATATTATAAAAGTAAATAATTTAATATCAATATGCAAATTATTCCTATAATAATTCATTTTATTGTTTTATACCCATTAAAAGTTCAATCTTTTTTCAATAAGTGTAACATAATAACAATGGTATGAGATATAAAGTGGTAAATCATTATGTCATACAGGGATATGTTTCCGTGATACTTACCATTTTCTCACCTAAGAAACCAAATTATTAGAAATTTATATTAAAAATAAGGAAATAAAAAATTAAATAAATCACAAATAGTTTTAAGCCTAATATATAATAAAAGTAGATACAATGACATACGAGGCTTATTTGAATCTTTTCAATCGGATTGATGTGTTTTAGCACATGACGACGATGATTTCGAAGATTGATGTGGACCTAATTATTTATTTAAGCATGGTACATTCAATTATTCTCTTGAAAATAAAAATAAAAATGGGCAAGAAGATTCAACTATTTACGCCGAGTACATGTGAAATATTTACTCAGGTTCTTCTCACTTGCAAATTCAATCAATTTATACTTCTCACTATTCTTCTATCGAGTCCATGACCGTGTAAAACAAGTACAAAACCAATTAGAATAAAACTTTAGTCTCTAAGAGTAATTAATTTGTACTTATAACCTATAGGTTGGGTTAGAAAAAAATAATTATTAGATCTAATCTGTTTTGTTATTGTAAAACTTGACTTTTACTCAAGATAAATTTTAAAAAATAAAGATTTTAAAATTTATAAGTAGAAGTTTTTTTTTTTTTTCTTTCATTGTCGAGGTCTATCTCCTTAATTTTTTTTTAATTCTTTCTAATTTTTGAGAAAATTCTAACTACCGTTGTTATGTTAGATTAGTCAAGTGCTCAGAAAAATAAATAATTTAGTAGACTGGTTGAATTTGATTGTGTTAAGAAAAATATTCCTTACAAATATTTTATTATTTTTTTCTCATCTTTAGATGTTTTGTTAAGAAAAAATGTTAATGTAGGATTTTTTTCTTAAAAAAAAAACTTGTGTGGATGTTTTGAGATTTTTGAAAACATAGGAGGAAAGCTTTGCTTCCAAATATGCTTCAATGTAGTTAAAGTGAGTTAATGTTTAAATCTAATTATTGTATAGATTCTTATATGGGTATGAAGCTTGATACTGTAAGTTGTATATATAAAATTAGAAATATATACGTGTGTGTATATATAATATTGAGTTGAAATTCTTATTAGATTGAAATAATTATAATTAAAAGCATGAAAATGGTATGATTGAGGATTTGAATGAATGGGAAGCATGAAAGTATATTTAATAATTATTGTTATTGTAAGATGGGTTAATTATTTTCACGTTTTAGTTATGATCTTTTCTTTTTACTCTTAATTTAGTTTTTATTTACTCAACCGTTAAAGTATTATAGGATAATTTGGATTAGAATAACAATAGAATTTCTTTTTTATTTATAGGATTTTAGATGGGTCCTGGAGAGTTGGATCGAGGGTCCAAATCGTTATGGGTCTTTTGTCTGTTTCGTTTTATGTGTCTTAGTTGGTGATTGTCTGTCAATATTTATTTTTTTAATTAATAAATTGATTAAATGTATCAAAAATTAAATTATATGTATATAAATATTTAAATGATCAAATTAAAAAAATATCAATTTAAGAAATAATATTAATTTTTACTAATTAATAATGTTTATTAAATTTAATAATTTTTAAATATTTATTTAAACAACTAGTTAATTATAGTTGAATTATTAAATGAGTATAAATTCAAAGACTATATTAAATGTAGGTTGAAAGAGATTATATAGTTTTTTATTTTTATAAATTTAATTAATATAACAAAAAAATTGTATTATAACTGTAATTATAACTATAATTTTTTTGGATAGTGTTGTTGTGCCTTAATTAAAAACATATAATCTATTTGGCTAATCTTCTCTTATCTTCAAGCTACGAGCAGAAAATAAAAACATTAAGTATCAATAACTTCTCCCATCACTATATTAGTTGAAGTCTTAGATATTCTATTCCCAGTCATGCTTATAATCCCAACAAACATCAATAGATAATTTGAAGAGTCTACAAAAATGAAAAAAATAATAATCTAATAGGGTATTGTTTTGTTGCTTTCGTCCTTCACTTTGTTCTTCTTGGAATCTTGTTGTCTTACCATTTCTTGGGTATTTTCAGTACCTACAAGTGGTGTAAGACTAATTGATTCTTGATCTTGTTATCTCAGTTGAAGTAGAGTCTTCATTTGGCCACCATATTCTCCAAGGAAAACCTATTTGATTAATTACAAACACCACTAGAAAACAACTATTGAACAAAGATCACTAGTTTGAGTCTATTTAGTTTTTCCATCAAAAGTCACCACTAAAGTGACTTACGATTCTTTATACATCAAAGTTCACTTAAACAAATTCAACAATAGAGAAGAATGAAGAGTAACAAAAGAACAATAGAATTTAGCAGTGGACCTGAATAGGACAGAGGAAACTAAGATGCAAGGTCCACCTGCCAACAACATGAATGATCAGAGCACCTTCAAACATTTCTTCTGGGTGTCTTCAATTTGAAATCTCTTTCATGTTCATGTTAACTTCTAACCTCTTCCATGTTCATGTTAACTAGTTAAGTAATAGTCATAGTCAAGACAATTATGTAGTAAAAGTATAAATCAGTTTTGTTGCAGTAAAGTAGTGCTAAAAACCTATTTTACAGTATTCTAACAATCCGGTTTTGAAAAACAAGTATTCTTTTTCGTGTACCCTCAACCATAAACCCTTTCGGCTTAAAACAAGAGTACAGAAAATTCGTTTTACCTTAAACAGAAGTTTAAGTTCATTTCACATTAAGCCTTGAACTGCATACTTATAGTTAATGTAAGATGTGATGAATCAATTGTTTTCCTTGAATCAATAATGATTTAGCATTCAATGTATCTATATATCTTTAAGAGCATCGATGCTTTGACATCCATAAATATAGTTACATCCAATTGAGACTTAAATAAATTATTATTTTATTTTAATATAATATTTTATTCTAAAAAGTAATTGTAGGATAGTTGTATTTTTGGAATTGTGATGTCAAAAGAATATTTTTCTATCTTTAAATATTTCTATTATTTTAATTTTCATTAAAGTATGAATGTTTTAGGTTAACTTTCTTATGGTAGTTGACGATACTTGATTGATTTGAGCTAAACTTAATTTGATTGTTTATAATTTTTATTGATTTCAATAAAAAAATAATTTAGTTATTTGAATTATAATTATTAATCATAATTGATTAATTTGAATCCAAATTATTAAATTCTTACTGAACATTTGGACCGTCAAAATTTTGAAATTTTCTTATAATTACAATAATCAAATATTAACTATTAATACTATCAAATAACAATATTTTTGTGGAGTGACTCTTATCCTTCCGAAAAAAAAAGTTATTATTTAGCCAAATTACTTAATCTTTTTAACTAGCTCTATTCACACAAATAATGTCATACTGCTGTGAATGTAATTTTAATCAAATTAAATATTAATAACTAATTTTGTCAAATAACAGTTTTTCTTTGGAACGTGTGTTTACTATTAAATTAAAAAATATAATTATTAGTCCACTAATATCCGTTATGAGACCTTTAAAACCCGTAACACAATCTAACGTTTATATTTTAATAACTTTTGATTGTGTCTATTAGCCCCACTTAATTTCTTTCCACAAACACAAAATTAGAGTTTAAACAGGACCTCCGGCCACGAAAGATTTTCTCGTCGTAAATTTTGTAACATTCTCTATGTTTTGGTTGAAAACGGACTAACTAACGTTCAATTAGAAATTTTAAAAAAAATTATTTAAGTAGATTTCTTATGATTTTCCTTGCATTTCCACTAATTAATGATCTCATGAAATTATTTTTATATACATATGGTAAAATTTTAACTTTCCACTCCTCACCGACCGCAATAAAGAGCATTGAAGAGACCTACTAGAACTACTCTAGTATAGTCTATATTTTTTGACAGAACTCTGTACTATGAATAACTACAAAATTGTTAGATCAAATGCAAGTTCTTTTGTGAAACAAGGAAATGAAACAAAAGAGTGTAGTTTGTTTGAGTGGTTTACGAAACCTCTTTTACTTATTTTGGAATATTACTTGAACAAAGAGAATTACATGCAAAAGCTATTGAGAAATGGCAGAACAGGTGATGGAAAGATTAGAAGATCTGCATTTGGTTAAATTATTAGGTGGCACCATTACGTGCTTTGAGAAAAGAGGCACTCTTGGTGATCTCACGCAGTGGCTTCTCTGTGTACCTAATGGTATTGTAGACCAATGCTCCAACCACAGCTCCAAGAATTGGTGCCAATATGTATATCCATATTCCTGTGTATTTTGAGTGCACAAAAGCAGGTCCAAGGCTTCTCACTGGGTTCATTGATGCTCCTGTCACTGGCCTGTCAAATATCAAACATTCTCATCACATGTTATTGCTACAACAATATTATTATGTGTATCTATATTTTCCATTTCATTAGGCTCTGGATTGGTTAACTACCCTCCAATCAGCACGTTCAGCAGTATCGTAGACCCAATTGCAATCCCAGCCAACTCACCAATCTGCACAATTTTAAACGGACTTAGATGCTACATTTTTTCTTTCTTGATTCCAATATTTAGAAACTAAGAATAATTTGATTTTTTTTTTTCAAATTATTTTAATATTAATAAATAGTGTAAGAATCATGTAATTTTTTATGTAGAAACATCATCATGGAAGGTCAACCATTATTAACCTCAGTGTTGCCATGCCTCTCTCCATTTCTTTCTGACATTATAGGGAAAAATGGATTGGATTGGGTTGTCACTTTTTGACTAAAAAGTTAACCGGCCAATGAAGTATTCAATTTCCACCACTCAAAACTTTAACTCAACTTTGGTTTACTTAAAAAACAAGTCAAATTGGTTTGAAACATTTAGATAAAAAACCTCCAGGACTTTATTCAAAGATTATTATTTTAAACATTATTTACAAATTCCAATATTATAAAAAAAAAAACTATGAATTAATATTGTCTCTAGAACGAATTCTGCTACAAACATGGTATGGTATTATCATTCTTTAATACTGTTTTCTGTGAGGACAAATATGGCAGGTTCAAAACATCCAAACTTACGAAAATATCTTGAATCTTGGGGAAAAGTTAAAGATCTTGATTAATTACTGTGGTCGAAAAAGGTCCCCAAATCTGATTAGAAAGATTGTATTAAGCATAAAGAGTAGGGTGAGAGAGATGTTACCGCTCTGTTATCAGTGGCAACACCTGATATGACAAACATAAGGAAAAATGTGATTATGAATTCAAACACAAAAGCTTGCAGGTCAGTTCCACTCGGAACTGTTCCTGAAAACTGGTCATGCTTCCCCATAAACAATAGCTTCAGAGTTCCACTTGCAAGTGTGCTTCCTAGAAGCTGAGCTGCCACATAAGCTGGTACCTGTATGAAAACAGTTAGGAGTTACTTTCACAGTTTCTTTTTTTGTTACATGGTATGGTATGCATTTGTCCCCTTAAGGTTTTGGATTCAGTTTTCTGCATAGAAAAAATAATCAGAAAAGCAGATGAAAACTCTGCATCGGAGAACAGGTAAAAAAATATATGTATAAATAGTTTCAGTTTCGAGACAATGAAGGAAGATAACACAATTTCCCAATAAGCACAATTTGTTGTCTTATGACAACCAAGTTTATAGTTTAGAAAGAAGGTTCTGGTTGGGTGACCTGCTTCAAGGGAAACCTTCTGGTGGAGGCAAAAGCAATGGTGACAGCAGGATTAAAATGGGCACCAGAGATATGACCAACAGAGTAAACCAGCACTGTGACAACCAGCCCCCAAACAATTGCTATCCCAGGAAGTGTTACCACGTTGTAGTTGTTTTTGTTCACCACAACTGAACCACATCCTGCGAATATCAAGAAATATGTGCCCACCACCTCAGCTATCAACTGCATGTGTCCATCAACAAACAAAGGTTACCAAACCATGATATTGTCATTTCCAATCTCAGTTCTTCTATTTCAATTTAAAAAGGGACTTCCACAACAACAAAATATTTCAGAATTAGATTATATATCTAATAATTGTAATAACAGAAATATAATGCTTTGTCGGGTACAAAAGCAAGGGTAGGAGCCACCTTCTGCAAGAAAGGAACAGAGACAAAGGAGTCGGAGCGTTCCATTGTTTTAGGGGTGTCCTTGGTTACATTTACAACTACCTCGCGTGTTTCAGATCCTCTTGATTCAGCCATCAGGGACAGTGAACAAGGAAACTACTAAGAAACAAAACTAGACACTCTCATCTTCTTAATAAACAGCTCCTATTTATAGGCAACAAAAAAGTTGTTGGCAAAGACACGGAATAGTTTTATATTATCAATCAATTAAAAATTATCATTCACCTCTAAGTTTGTAATTAGATGCGCATGTAAACTGTTTTATATTATTAATGAATAAATTAATTTTTTAAGTATAATTTCTTCTTTCTTATAATATGAAATTATTTTTACAATAATTATTTTAAATTAATATATTGGCTTGCTCGATTGACATTGAAAGGAATTACACGGACAATTTTTGCAAATCAAATTTTTGTAAAGTAATCCAATCACATGTTATTAGCAAATTTATAGATTTTTATCGAATAATGGATGAAAATAATACTTTTTAAAAAATATGTTAAATTAAATACATTTATTTGTATGTAAGAAGATATGGTAAGAAGCTAGGACAGTAGCCAAAAAGGAATATAGCGTGTGCAGATATTCCAAATAAAAAGTAAAAAAGTATAGAGAGAGGACAAAAAGGTACCTACCTTGGAGTTATCTGAGGAGAGAAGACAAATCGAAGCCCTTTTGGATCCTATGCTAAAAAAAATACTAGATAACTATATTAAAACTTGTAATTATTTATATATAGACAAAATTCTTCCTTTTCCTCTTAGTTACTTGATTTTTTAAAACTTTGTTCTAGTCATTTAATTTATTAAAATGGTTTATTTTATAGTGTCTCCATTTTCCCTTGCAGCTACCAGTGAGGTTAGCAAAGAGTTCCTTATCCTTCACTTCATCTTGCTTATTTCCTTGGATTTTGCTTAGAGAAAAATAAAATTGCTCCAAGATTATTTTTTTTCTAAAATAATATTAGATAATAAATACCAAGAATGGATAGTAAAAAAATTATTTATTATTATGTCAAGTTAAAAAAAAGACATATAATTTGTGCTTATAAATTTAAATATATTTATCAGTGTAAATAGTTTTTATTTATTTTATTTTATTGTAATAATTGTGAATCTTTTATCTATATAATGAGGTTGTAAGTTGAAATTCATATAGTACAAAAAGTAATGTAAAATTTTTATTGATAGTTTTTTAATATTTATTGGTTTCTTTTTTTAATTTTCTAATAATTTGGTTATTTTTACCATAAATATGGTTCACTTTCAACTGGTTTCACTACAAATTAATTTGATTCAAACGAGGTGATAAGTATAACACGAGTAGAAATTGTCTCCATCAATGATCAGACATAGATATTACATGAATGATTTGATATTTTCATATTATATTGATATAGAACATCCTTTGTTTTTTATAACAATGTTAAGTATGAAGTGAAATCATCAAATATTTATTTAATCATTATGACAAAATGAATTATGAAATAAGTGTCCTTAGAGTTAGAATTAATTGGTGTATAACTTAAAAAAAAAATACTGTTTGATAAGACATTGGTAAGTGTAAAAAATGAGTAGAGATTGAGACCTACTTACTAATGAAAAACTAGAAGTCATAATTTGTCTCAATTAAAAGGAGAGATGTGTAAAATTTAGTTATTTGAAAAACTAAATTAAACTTATCAACTGATTTAGAGAATCAGTTTAGAAATAAATTACTTTTCAATAATCGGTTTTAGAGTAAACTGATTTTCAATTTGGTTCAAAATTTAGTCCACTTTTTTTAACTGAATTTAAAAACTAAAACTGTTTTATAAAGCATGTTTTAAAAAACTCATACGTAATTATCCAAGGTTGTGTCTTCACATTATTACAAAAGTTGTTATTCTTAAAATAATTACCATACATTTAACTTAGAAATATCGTTTTTTTTCTATGTTCAAACACTACCTACCACGAAGGCAAAATTAAATTTAAAACTGTTTTTAAGTTTCTAAAATAAAACACAAGAAACAATATTGAAAGTTCATCAAAACACTAAAAAACTTAAAATTAGTTCATTAATTTCATGAATGGAATCAACCAAAACCCAGTTTTATTTCTTGTTCAATTCGGTGAAGAAACAAAGTAATGAACTGTTTTGCAAAGTTATACTTGCTACGTTAACATAAATAATAAATATATAAGCCTTTGTTTGGTTGGGGACTGGATTTGAGATGATAGATTTGAAGGGATTTGAGTGGATTGTGTGTGGATGATAGGGTTGTTTAGATCAATGGAGGATGGTAAGATTTGAAGATATTTGAGATGATTGGTTATGAAAGTTTGAGATTGATTTGATAGATGTTATAGATTTGTTTTTATTTTTTAATTGATATATTTCTGAAATTACTAATTAACCCTTATAAAATAAGATGATAAAAAATTAAAATGAATTGGATTAAATTAATTTTAATATAAAAAATATAGAAACTGAATCAACTAACTAGATATTTTTTTAGTAGGTTGATAATGATTTTATCTAATCCAACCCGTGAACATCTTACTTTTGTGTTTTAATAATTTTATATTCAAAAAAAATAAAGTTGTTTTTAATATAAATAAAAAATATTTTAAATAACATTTTCTCCTCTCAATTTTATCATAAATATTGAATCAAATAAGGAGATAAAAATATATTTTTTTTCTGATTTACTTCAATTAAATATTAAGTAAACATATTTTTATCGATAAAAAAATAGAAAACAATATAACATGTATAATACACTTTTTATTATTTCTTTTATAAAGTAAACAATTTTTATTGATTTAATTATTTTATATCAATAATATAATTATGAATGGATAAATTATATTGAGTATGGGTAGATTGAAGGGATATTAATTATATTATAGTTGTCTTGAAAAAAGAAAAGGAAAGTATTATAAATGAAAATATATATATATATATATATATATATATATATATATATATATATATATATATATATATATATATTGCAATCAATTATTTGATGAATTAGGTATGAACCAGTTTATTTTTTTTATAATATATATATATATATATATATATATATATATATATATATATATTGTTACAATAAATATACATTAATGCTAATAATTGTTTCTTATTTATAATTTATATCCTTTTTACATTTTTCTAATTATTTTAGTGTGATAAAATTAATAAGAAGTATTTTGTAATTTCTAAAGTCAAGGGTAGTAATTTTCACTTCATTTACTAGGACTATTTAGTAATTTTTAATTTCATCCCTTCAAATCCCTTCAATCTAGATGAGCGAATATCCAATCCTGCAAATCTCTCTTGATCCATCCTCCCAAATCAGGTCAACCAAACAACTTTCATCCACTCAAATTCATCCTTTTAGAACAGTAAATCTCTTCAAATCAGTCGAACCAAACACAACCTAAAAGAGACATATAAGAGTATAGAAAATACAAATAGTTAGACTCCTAAATATATAAAAAATAAAATAAAATACCAAACTTAAAAAAATAGAGTGGGAATTTTAAATATAAACACTTAATTTAAAAATAATGGGTTAATCAAAAGTTGGTAGGATGAAGCATGTAATTTATTCCCCATATGAAAGTAATATAATGATATTTGTTATTCCTTCCTAATTTGATAAGTGGTTGAAAGTAATATAATGATATTTGTTATTCCTTCCTAATTTGATAAGTGGTTGAGAATAGCAATGTAGCATAAATGGCTGTTGATATTGATGAATGTTGCAAAATGGCCTTTTGAAGATGGGAAGTCTGAGTTAATTTGGGTCTGAAAATGCATTTAAATAGTGTATTCCTTTTTCTTCTTTTGGGTGTAACAGAACGAGGGAGTGGACGTACCCATCATCAAGTATTTCCTTTCCGTTCGGAGCCTGCACGGTTACAACTCTCATAAAACGGAAAGGCTATTTACTCTTTATGGGGTTTAATATTTTTTTTATCTCTAATTTTTTAAATTTTATATTAGCTTCTAAATGAAATATTAATAATCAACAGGATATTTATAATTAAGATATACTGTATTAAAAAATATTTCCTAAATCACTTATATTGAAAAAAATCGATTAATTTAACTTAAAATAATAAATATACTTTGAATTTATATTTTTGTAAACTAGTACCTCACTTTTTATTAGAGTTATTTTAGTTTTAAAATATTAATTAAATGGATATTATAAGTCTTGTAAAATCAAAACACTCATTGTGATTCTATATCGTTTTTGTAAAGATTTATATGAGTTTCGTAATCGATATACAAATAAGTAGTTGTAGATGACTCTGAAGTATGTCAACTTTAGTTATAAAACAATGTCAAACATCTCATTTTATATCAATTATGTATACGTCTATATATTATACATCGATTATATAAATAATTAAATAAAAAATAACTACTATTCACATTTTACATTGATAATAATAATAATCAATGAAAAAAAAAAGATTCTTTTAATATATTTTTGCTTTGAGTACTTTTAATTTATAAAATAAAAATTCACAATTTTAGGTAAAATATGATTTAAATTTTGAAATAGCCATAAAAAATATCAATAAATACTAAAATTATATTTTTCAAAATCTGACACAATTTAAATATTCTAATATTATTTTAAATAAACAATTTAAACATTATGCATGTTTATTTATTTCCAATTTATAAAAATCTAGTTTATATATCACCAATTATCCCTATCAACTATGTTTTTTTTAAATACTTACAACATTAAATGAATTATTAATATAATATAAAAGTATATATTAGTTTTTAAAGTGATAACATTACCTTACATAATTTCAAGAATTTATAAGTTATTATCTTGTATAAATAGAATTTGAGAAAAATATATTGAAGATAGGAAAAAAAATCAAAAAGAAACAATAACAAATAAAAAATATTAAAAAATAAAATATTCAAATAAATTTTTGCAAGAAAATATAAAAAAACTATGATAACTTGTAAATTTTATTTTATACAATATAAAATATTTTTTAAATATAAAAAAATATTTTACAATAATATAGAATTACAACAAATAATATTTAGAAACATGAAAAGTCATTTTCAAACACATACGATGGTTGTAATTATTTTTACAATGTTACTTTCAAATACATATGGTTGTAAAATTGGAATTAGTTAAATGGGTTTCACATTGTCACTTCCTTATTTTAAGGGAGCCCATGTGCTTTCATGTGTTTCTTCTTAAATCAAGAAACCACTCATGAGCTCTTCTAAAATCAAGGAACAACTTATGTGATAATCAAGATTAGAAATAAAATAAGTGTGTTAAACATAGAATTAGTGAGACATAAGTGCAATCATTAGTTTAATTAGGCTTGTAGATATCACATCATTAGTTGTTTTAACATTTTGGATTTCTTTTCTTGTGTTGGCATTACTTGTAACTAACTTGTAATCATCTTTTCTTTTTTTGGGTGAAATTTTTGTCTATAAATAAAGTCAAACTCTTTGTAAACAGACATTAAATGAAATTTACTTTTGTGAGACAACTTTAAAAGTCTTAAAATGATTCTAATCTTACTTTAGTTCTTATTTTAGAGTATTTTTTTTTTCAAATGATCAATTTTCTTTGCATATTCTTTTGGAGTCTTTTTCAAAAGTGATGCGTTCTCTAAGACTCTCTCCTTAAACTATTTTCTAGTTTCTTTTGCAACTTGTTATTGTTTCTTCTATGATTTTTGAGAGTTGCAAATTTAATACATGTTTACATGTTTCTGCATTGTTTTTGTATTTTTCCATGAAATTCATCTCCTCCAACTCCTCTTTAGTTAGTCAAGTTCCTCTCATCTTTATAAGAATTACATCAGTATCACGGAATTACATATAATACATGACATATTATTGAAAGTGATATTTTTTTGTACTCAACTAACATAATCTCAATAAATAAGTCTCATTTATCATTTTCACAAAATTTTGATGATTTTTTTATTTTTAAATACTCCAACTAACTTAATTTCACTGTCCCAAACCTCAAATATGTTATCTATATATTTTTACACATGTTATTGGGTAAAGACACCAATCAAAGTACCAAACCAAAGTTTTTTGAAATTCATTAGTTATCCAAACCTATACTTTATTTGAGGCTAATGTAAACACATCTACTTTGTTTGTCTTCTCATTCCTAAGAAAATAATAATTATATTTCTTTGATTCCATATCTTCTATACAACTACCATCCACATGCAAATTTGTATTATATTTTCTTTGTTATACAAATCTAAAAGCTTAAATTTTTGGAAATGTTGATTTTTTATATTATGATATGCATATCCCTTACCACTTGTCCCACATATTTCATAAACCATGCTATTGTCCCACATATTTCATAAACCATGCTACTTTACAAATATTGAACAAGTGCTTACAAACTCATTTGTTATTTCACACATGATATTTCTCATTCAAATCACTTTCTCCTCCACTTTAGGCATCACTTACACCATTTCATCTCTCAAACTCTCCAATTGTTACCTGCTTAAGATTTGAATTAGCATAGATTGTTGAAAAACTATCTATGAAAGGAAAATCATTATCTACTTATCTTTTCAAAAACTAATCTTGTTCTTTGTTCTTATTTTCCAAATTATGTTACCCTCATTTCCCTTTCCTAGTTATCTACCTAATATCTCTCTACCGTAATGAATCACATCTATTCTTACTCCTAATGTTTAAGTTTCTACATGTCCCATATTTGGATTTAAATATAGTTTTTCACAAACCTCACTTTTTCATTCTTAGCCTCTATTTCTATTTTCCTAGTAGAGTAATTTTAATGAACTTTTAAGTTTCTGATTTCAAGACTGCCTTCCTTTTTTGATTTTCTCTCATTTTCTCACATAACTCATGTTATCTTCTTACCTTCACTTCCTCATCTCCATAGAAAATCTTTCTATAGTTTTTTTTTTATTTTCTTTCCCACAATTGTTTGCTACACCGATGACAAATTTTACCAAGCATGTTATGCCTACAAAGGATATCTCTTTGTTGATCTAGCTAGTCTCTTTTTGATTTTCTCAATTACACGATGTCAAAATTGGTGTTTCTTATGATTTCTCCCTAATAACATTTTCAGATATATAAATGGTAAATACATGATCTTACAATTTAAGATTGTAGTATAAGATCGTAGTATATCTTTTGATGATGTTTTATTATACTCCTACCTCTTCTATCTTACTTTTAGTAAAATTTACTTTAAGACTATAAGTAAATTTAAAGTATTTAAGATTTTTTTTTATTAAAACATTTTAAATCTTTACTTCAAATAAAAATAATGTATTATTTGTAAATTATAACTTATTTACCTTAATATGATTTTATGAAGACAGAAAATTTTACCTAGAAACATGATGTTGGTAGTCCGATGATAGAGACATTAAGTATAATGAAAAATGTGGAAGTATACATGAGAAAAATAATACAGAAAAAAATATAATGAACAAGAGTTCAAGATAATTTTAAACATCTCTATGATAATCCTACATTTTTACACCAATTGTTACTTGAACAGGTGTATAATGATAAATTATACAAAGGTATTAAATATTTATAATGATAAACTTATAAAATATTATAAATTATTTACCGCATTTTAAATTATATTGTATCAATTATTAAATAACCGATATATATATATATATATATATATATATATATATATATATATATATATATATATATATATAAGTTAAGCATTTTTAGTGATTCTTTTTGTTTGTATTATATTATGCAAAAAATTTACAATAAGGCATGATTTTAAATGAGATGCAGAGAATTAGTTGACCTTATGGAAATATGAGAAATAAGATTATGACACCAAGGAAAAAAGGTATAACTGAGAATATATAATATTTTTGAAAATAATTTTCAAACACAACTTTTATCAAGCAAGTTTTTATATATTTTTTTCAAATAACAAAAAAAATTCTTAAAACAGAAAACAATCAATCCCTTAAGATGTGACTTTCTCTTTCTTGATTTTTGAATATTATTTTATAGAATGAATTTAAAAAATATTTAAAAAAGGAAATGACGTTAAGTGGAAGGAGAAAATGAAATAACACAAAGAAATATACGAATAATAGAATGAAAGAAAAGTACGGTCGTGACGTAATTTCTTTTACTTTTAAAAGATTTTCGTATGAGAGAAAAGTAGTCATGATGTAATTTCTTTTTCTTGAAAAGATTTTCGTACTGACAACTAGTTAAAAATTATTATTGGTAACCCTTTTATAAAAGTTAATAATCTTATCACATAAGTTAAATAAATTCTTAGGTATTTTAAATTTGTGGACTTTGGTAGTAATCACCTAAGGATATTTATTTTGAGTATTTCTAGTTTTTATTTAAGAAAACCGGAAGTGAATCTAACAATATGTTTGATTGAAAATTAGAAAATTGTTGTTTTTTATTCAGTGAACTCTGCATATCCATTAATATTACCCAAAAAATAGTGAAGCATAAATTAAAACTTTGTTCTGGCGGAGCAGCACAAAGATTTGGATAAAACAAACTATGTCGCCTTAAACTTGGCACATTAATTCAATCTTATAGGGCATCTTAGGATTGAGAAAATCTAGGGGACCTTTTAGTTACATTTAACTGGCGATTAAATTTAGACGCCATTTTGTTATTAGGTATCATCATGTGTATTCTCATATATATTTTCATACTCAACCACAATATTCTCTGTCTATATGTCTCGAAATTAAGAATTGAGTAACCCATCAAATTTTTTGCTTTGAGTATTTGAATTGATCCGACATAAAAATTAGTGTAATGTTGATAATACATAGTTTTTTTTTAAATCGATATAAAAAGGTCATATTATAAAAAAATATATTTTTTTACATTAATTTTTAACTGATACTTTTTAAATCATTTTTTAAATATCAATTTAAAAAACTTGTAATTTTTAAATCGGCTTTTGGAAAATTTCTATACCTATTCGATGTTCAAAACTACCGTCATTGACATAAAAAAAATTAGGTATTACTGTAAAAAGTTATAATAGATAATTCTAATAAGTTATTTAGGGTTAAACAATCCCGTGTTCAAATATATTTGTAATACACAATCGGAACATACAATTAAAATAAAAAAAAAATGTACAATAAAAACATTCTGAAAGTTTACAGTTTTTTTTACCTATATATAATATTTATATAAAATTATTTGTTTTTTTTTTATCAAAATAAGATTATAGTAAGATCACAAAAACAAATAAAATTTAAAAGTAAATTAACTACTCAAGTAAACACATATTTATTAAATATATAAGTACTTATCCACCAAACTTGCTAAAGATTATTCATCTTACCAACAAAAAAATAATAATAATTACTCCTTAATTATCTAATAATCTACCCTGTCTAGTATAAATTTCATCTATCAATTTCTTATAATAAGTTAATCTCTATGTGCTCTCATCACATAATTCATTTGTTTATTAAACTCAATGTATGATTAAAATTTGAAAATGTCATCAATTTTTTTTATTTTAATACCTACACAACATATCAACAAAACAGTACTTTTCCAATCACTACGTACATATGTATTCTCATAGTAATATGACTAAGCTTATTATATACAAACATAACAAATTTAATCTTAACACGTCATTTATAAAGTAATATATTCATTAATCATATTTTATAATACACAATAACATTTAATTTAATTTCAAAAATTGAATTATAAAAACAACATAGAATGTCATTTGAGTTCATAAGTCCCTTCAAGGATATTCAAATCTTGTAGAAAAAATATTGAGAGATGAAATTTCATTAAAGATCATTAAATGAAACTTAATGAAGACAGGTAATCTACTTTGTACCAATAGTAAATTACAGACGTATTGAAATAGAAAATTAGAACGTATTTTAACTATAATAGAATAAATCACATATCTTGAAAAGAGAGACTATAAAATGTGTTGTTTAACATTTAAGCGTTGAAACCTATTTTGTCATCCAGAAATAAATTAGATCTATGGTGTATTTTAAGATATAATACCAGTTTGTTCGTATTTTTTTAATAAAAAAGTATATTTATTTTGTTTCGTATTTGTCTAATTTATTCATTTTTGAAAATAAAAAAATTTATATTTTTACAATAAAATATAATTTATTTCTTAAAAGGCGATTCTTTTAAAAAGGGCTTATTCTAAACAGCAACTTTAAATTTAAAATACTAGTTCATATTTATTTTAAAATTAATTCCATTTAAATCGTATTAAATTATATTAGATTATATTTAATTTAAAACTTGTCAATCTATTGAGAGTTATTTTAAATTAAACTAAACGGCTTGTTTTTTTAATGAACTAAGAGTAAGAAATGGTATATAAGTTAGAAATGGTAAAATAAGAATAAGATTCGAGGGCATTAGAAATGCCAAAATAAAGTATCGTATTGACAAAATAAACATGATTATACTCATAATATTCTAAATATATCCCAATATATGGGGTCAATGTGTGCATATATGAAATATTTAAAAAATAAACAAAGAAGACACGTTAGTGTGTGCAAAGATTCAGTTCACACAATGCACCGAAGAGAATAAATTGGGTTCACATTAACCCTAGGCATTACCATTAAGCTGATCTCACATTTCTGTCATGACAACGTACTTGCCATTTCTAATTCCATTTATCCACTTCTCGAATCTAAATTAGCCATAACAAATTTCTGGGTTCATAACTTTCTCCAAGTTTTTCTCTATTACTTTCCAGATTTCAGCTAGTAAACTTCCAAATAATGATCATTGTTTCATCATTAATCATGGATAATCTTTTTTACCAAACTAGGTAACTAGAAATTCAAAATGTCAACCAGTTAGTTAATCCAAGGCCTTAATAGTGTATAAAAAAAATATATATTGATCATAGTTTCCAAAACTAAATGTTTTAATAAATGAAAAACATATGTAAAATTAAAAATATACGCACCTTGCATCCTTCATGATATAAAATAATATTTGTGAGGGACTCATATATCTCCTCAACGACAAAAAAGATCCCTAAAGTTGGAGAATGTTTAGGTTTAGTCAAGCCATCATTGAGTCTGTATTATTTTCTTCATACAGTTAATCAAATATTACTTTTTAGAGTTTCTAAAAAATATCATTTAAAAATGTTACAATTAAGGAATAGAAAAATGTTGTAGTAAAAAATAGATGGTGGTTTTTGTTGAGTTTTTGGACCTAGTTGAAGAACAGGGAAAGCATTGACGAAACAGGGATTAATTGAATGCGCATGCAAATATTTTCCAACCTCCCACTACTACGTGGTGAACACTAACTTTGTTTGACCTTGTCTTAAGCACTTTTATGTTATGTTCTGTTTGGTTGCACCTTTTTCCTTGTTTGTCAAACTGTTGATTGCTTTTAATTATGGTTGATGGGAGCAACATTTCAACGGGAAGCTGCCGGATGGACAACTAACTAAATCTATGGTGGTGCATTTACTTTTTATATTTGCTTTGCACTTATACTGAATCAAGATGCTGTTTTCACTTGTTTTAAAAAAATAAAAACTAATAAAAACTAAATGTTTAAAATTTAAGTCATGTTAATTGATTTAATTTTAATTTTAATTTTAATTTACAATATATATTAATAAAATAATATCACTTTCAAATAGTTATTATTTCATGAAACGGTCGACTTATTTTAAGTCTATTTGGGTTAAATATTTTCACCCAGTTTAATTTATGTTATACTTTGTTTATCTCATCTAGTCTATTTTAAATGTTTTCAAATTCAAATTGATTTATTTAGTCAGATTAATCTAAAGCATAAGTCTTTGACATTAAATTAGCAGTTAAAACTACAATTGTACTCTTTGGGATTCAAATTTAGTAGGATATATAGGTATTAAAAATATTCAAATGAAATTCATTATTATACCCTTCTATATAGAGTAATAGAAGTTTGTGTTTAAAATGGAAATAAATTATTATGTAACTTTTTTTATATTTTTACTAATAGATAAGGATAAGATTTCAATTTAGTTATGTAGTGATTCTAAAAAGAAAATCACGAGCTTTACTATATAGATAGGATCATAAAATAAAATCAATGTTCTATTTCGATTATGGAATTAGAGTGAGAAGATTCCAAATATAACAAATTGTGCTGAGTGATCTCACAACGCCTAAACTTTTTTCTTGGTTCATCCAATAACCCTAATACATCTCTTATTGTTGTACTTCTCAATGGAGATATGCTCAACATGGGCAAGATCCATGTTGTAATACATGGAAAATGTAACTTGACTAAATAGATTGTACTAAGAAGAAACTAATGTCCAAGTCAGAAAATTATTTCAATTAGGAAAAATTCGAATTTCACAATAATGACTTAGGTCCTCAATGTGAGTCATCCAAGTTTGCATGAGAGTATTTCACATGTTTTATCAACAAGAGATGTTTGGCTTAATCTTAAGAAGCCCTTTACACAAATTAATGCGCCTCAAATCCATAAATTGTCACACACAAATTTTTTTGTGGGACAAAAACTATGAAAAGATTGTGACTAATTATTATATAAGACTTAAAATCTTTTTTGGCAAATTAGATTAAATACAACCTTTTCTAGAAGGCACTTGTGGAGCCTAAGCCACTAAGGCAAAGACAGAAAAATAAATGTGGTCACCTATTTCTTAAAGATCGTAATAATAATAATAAATCTATGTCAAAAAAAAATTCTTAATTCAGATACATTACCTTTCATTTGACTTGCCTTTTCTTCGTCATATTATGAAAAAAAGAGTTTTGTTATACAAAATAGAAGAAAGAAGTCTTGAAATAATTCCAAAATGCACGTTTCGGAATACATTTCAAAATATATTAATATTTTAAATTGTATATTTTAAAATATATTTATGATTCTGAAAATACTGAATGTATGTTCGAAAATATCTAGAATGTACATTCTAAATTCCGGATTACAAAATCAAGAACCTTCCTACATCATCCAATCTGAAATACGATTATTTTATAAACTTGAATCGAGGATATTTCTGACATTTCGTACCCTATAGGAGTGCGGCCTTAAATCATAGGGTGCAGAATGCAGTGTCCCATAAGTGAAGTTTGTTTTTCTCTTGGGCTCCTTTTCGGTCCGTTTTATATTGGACAAATTCTTCATCCACCCCATACCCTCTTCCTGCACTCCCATATAATTTTTTTATTTCATAACTGCCCTTTATGAAATTACATAAATACCCCTATCTTAATAAAACCCCTTCCCTTCCCAGTCGGATGACCAGGCCATCCGGTTTACAGCTTTTTGAAATTGTGAATCGGATGGGGGGTGCATCCGGTTCTCATTTTTTAAAAAAAATACAAACCGGACTACCCCATCCCGTTCTCAACCTAGCAGATCGAAAAATCCTCAAATTCGCCGTCGACAGCCTCCCAAATCCCAAATCAGCTACTCTAATCATCAATATCACCTACTAATTGCTAATAAACATCGTCCAAAGCTCTCCCCGCTGTGCTAGTGAGCCAAATACTTCCTTCAACCGTTTCGTTAGCTAGCCATCCGGTTAAGAGAACCTTCGTCCGGTTTAGGTAAGCCATTCGCGACTTTCGTTCCTTTGTTATTCAAAATCTTTCAATTAATCCTTCATAGAAGCATTAGGTAACCAATTTGTGATGTTTATTAGCAATTAGTAGGTGATATTGATGATTAGAGTAGTTGATTTGGGATTTGGGGGCTGTCGACTGCGAATTTAAGGATTTTTCGATCTGCTGGGTTGAGAATCGGATGGAGTCGTCCGGTTTGTATTTTTTTTTTAAAAAATGAGAACCGGATGCACCCCCATCCGGTTCACAATTTCAAAAAACGAAGGGGAGGGTATTTATGTAATTTCATGAAGGGCAGTCATGGAATAAAAAAATTATATGGGAGTGCAGGAAGAGGGTATAGGGGTGGAGGAAGAATTTGTCTTTATATTGATGTTGAGTAAAAAGAGTGTTTTTTTACCGGAGGACAGAACAAACT